>Ga0307515_10000959_pt1 | contig 65755 bp, 65 predicted proteins | sample 17_EM_MG_FD_194513 | JGI IMG/M metagenome (GOLD analysis project Ga0307515, IMG submission 194513) | Populus trichocarpa ectomycorrhiza microbial communities from riparian zone in the Pacific Northwest, United States - 17_EM | ecosystem: Host-associated > Plants > Roots > Unclassified | place... | reverse complement strand
CCCCTGCGCCCCCCCCCCCTCCACCCCCCCCCCCGCCCCCCCCGCGCGGCGCCCCCCCCCCCCCCCCACGCAGCCCGCCTTGTGTAATTGATGAGTGCAGTGGCTTCGGCAGCAATACAATCTATCACTGTGGAAGGGTAAAATTTACCTCGATATCGATCTTGAGAAATCATTACTGTAACCATCTATCCAGTAGCATACTCAGAGAGCGCACAATGAATGGCTGCAGCCACAAGCGCCGAAGTCTGCAGTGTGAGAGGTTGAAAGAACTGCGATGTTGTCGGGTATCGCCCCAAGCTATTGGCGGTGAAGAAAAATTGATCGTAGTTTAAGTCAAGCACTTCCATCCATGTGAACCATGATATTTTATTGTCGATGATCTTCGAGAGATAATCATCGTCAAACACGAGTTCCATACCCTGGATTCGACGCTCAGTCTCTGATTCTGAATCCAACGGGTAACTATGGTGAATAGTTCAACGAGCTCTATCTGCCAAACGCCTTTGAATGGTACTACTCTTTAGGTTTAACTACGTATATTTGTGGGTCATCAGCCCGATCGAGAAGCAGAAAACACAATCAACACTTACAGCTTCTTGGGGTTGCGGATCGATTTCAAGAGATGGACCACTGGGGAATTGACACACAAATGGTGTACCTACAGCAGCACCTGCTAATGCCCGCCGACGATGCTGGGCATCAATGGATACTTTCGAAGCTTCGTCAACCGTCGAGCACTTCTCATCCCAAACAATTGTCCATGGAGTCTTTTTGAATCTGATTGCCTCCATGAATCGTTAGGCTACCTCAAATGTAGCCATTTGGTGTTGCAGAAGATTGTGATCTCCACCGGCCTTTCGTTGAGGAACATTCTGGTCTCCACCAGCCTTGGGAAGCAGGAGCGCCTGGGCAGGTACAACGTCAGACTTGCGTAATATGTTGATGGTTGACTTTTGGCGTTTGAGCACAGGTGGTGCTATGGCCCCAGCTGGATGCCGCTGATTTGGAAGTGAACTGCGTGCAATGACTGTATCAGCACGGCTGCATGTCTTTGACACTGGAACACGTGTAGTTAGTATTGTCTTATCACGGCGCGCCTGGTCATAATGTGGTACCTCCTGCTGGTTGTCGAAATTGTCTTCTTCGATATCAGACGCCAATGTCGACTCTCCAGGGTCTACACTGTCGCCATCACTGATCTCCGGATCGGTATTGTCATCATCCTGCTTCATACGAAATAGAGCACGGACATTAGCTATCGCTAACATTATACTCGAACCCTGGGTTGGATGATCAAATATTTGATCTGCAATGAAGATGGGCTGTCTTCATGAATGCATGTTGAAGTGCTCTCTCAAGGTGTGCGTCTTGATTCTTCTGTGAATAGTGATTCCTCACCTGGCTGGCCATAGGTTCCATGTTGATGAAGTGAAGTTGCGGAATGTAGACAGAAGTGTATAAGGGGAAATATAGTATGAAGGTTAATAGAAAAACAGCAAAATAGGGCAACAAACTAGCACTCGGTCGAGGAGAATGCAATTCGAGGGGTGCCTGGAGAAAGTGATGTACGGCCGAGGAGGATGCATTTCGAGGCATGGCTGGAAAGAGTGCGGAAGACAGGTCGGCGGTTCATATTCATATTGCCAATGCTAGTTCTTTGTTGTGATTTTGGAAGCACCTGGTGCTCCGGACTTGATGGAATCTTCATGCACACAATTCCCAAATGTTAGCACTCATATCCAAGTACACTATTGATACATGAATTGGAGGTTGGTTTAAGCCAACTTATATAGAATTGAACCAGACAAACTTGAAGATCTTGACACACCTGAAGAACTCGAGACATTAACACGGTTGTATCACTAACTAACTCTCAGGGCCGGACATACGGAATACTGAGGAATGGGGTGATCATGGTCGCCCCTGCATATGACTACATTAAAGGTAGTTCATTATAAGTCTAGTTCGAGCACATGAGTGGTGAATGCGGGTCACAGATATGTCGGTGTGTTGAAGAATGTTGCAGAACTTGGACGAAGGATGGAGTTGGGACCTTGGTGAGTGGCAACAGTTGAAGTTACATGTGTTCAATCTGAGTTTGTTGCTGATAGTGGATAAATATGAATCTCTGAATGCGGTATGCCTGTCGGAAGAACACCCTCTTTTCATGATATTCTCTGGTTTAAGGATTCTGTAGCAAAGTTAAAGGTCAATTAGGCAATATCATGTGTAGAACTTCACTTTCAGCAGGCTGAGCCTCTTGAATTCACAATAAGTATGCAGTCAGTATAAGAGAAGAGGGAGAAAGTGGGTTTACAATGGAGAGATTCAAGATAGAGAAAGAAAGGTAAAGATATGACGAAGATTCAGGGGTAATCTGATCGATTGCAGTTCTCATCAATGGCAAGATGGCTAGCGAAGGCGGCATCAATAGTCACTCACATTAAGATGTTGCACATAATATCTTGTAAACAACGCATCCTTTAATCACAAACTCATCATTGAGTCTCAATCCTACAATGTTAACTTAACATAAATGATCCAGTTCAAAGCAGTGCATAAGAAAGATACGAATGTGTCATGAGGCTGCATCTGACAGCAGAAAGACGAATAACAGCATGCAGTTCCAGCTGATTGAGGTGCAGCGAGCCTTGAATTGGCATGCAGGATTCAACCCAATATACTGGTTGGGATTGCAGCCTGGCCTTACTTTGACAGTTACTTGTACTCTCAGAAACTGCCTTTTCTAAACTCGAGTTTTCATCATGATATGTTCTTCAGGCATATTTGGGATTGGACATTGGCAGAAATCAGATATCGTCAGTTTTCGATTTGTCACGAACTTCGGGTGTTCAACATATGTGATGGGCGGGAGCTTGCCGGTCACCGATTGAGCCGCTGAGCAGAGACTGCCATTCAGATTCTACCTCTTCGAGCTCTCTTGATAGATATCGGTTGACATATTCTATTTTAAGATACGGTTTTTTGGCAGCCCAAACAGACAAGTTAGTCAAAACGTTGTTATGTCTGCATTAGAAGCTGTGTGAATGTAGGCCTGTTCGAGAAAGTGTGGTATACAGGTGAGCGGGACTCGCCAGTCATATGCAGATTCACTGAGCAGAACTGTCTGTTGAGGTTCACTGTCTCAAGCTGCAGCTCTATTATGGTGCCCGAACGACATAAGCTCTTTCAGGATCTTGGAACTGTATAGGTCCGAACATTCTTGTTGGTCAGAATCCAGTTACGTGTGGTGATATATCGCCCAGGGCTGTGCATCTATGGTAAGTGTGAGGTGGACACATTCTTCCAAAGGATGGGTGAGACGGAGCATGACAGTTATGGCATTTTAGCGGCGGCCTTCACATACCGATCAAGCATAGATTCAGATACTAGCTTGGGCAGAGCGGGATGAGCTGCGCCTGCACCTAAATGTTTAGTGTCTGACAGATGACACTCTGTGTGCTGGCAGCCACAAATTCAAAACATTCGGGAAAGAAGAAAATATGTGTGGAATGCAGCGAAATGAATTGTTCAACGGTAATGCAAAGTGGGTATACACGGTTCAGAGGCGTGCCTGGAGTGGGATCATCTGGTAATGATGAATGGCGGCTTGTCAAAATTGGCTTTTCCATAGAATATGTGTGCGGTGTCAAATCTGAGACCGTGAAATACAACATGAGAGTGGATCTGACATATGCCTGAACATCATTCCATAGTGAGGAAATACTCGGCTGTATTCTTTGGGTACGCCTGGAATACGTGAGCCGTGCCTTAGGATATGATACATCAACTCGATATCTCTGAGACAGTCTTTCAATCCCTGTATAATTGGAGATATACTGTGCTGGATCTGTCTCAGGATAGTCGAGAAGTTGATAGTGATTCTCTGGTGCGATTGACTGTAAATGATTCAACATTGTTGATTCAGTGGAAATCCCGAATTCTTTTGCATTCTAGTGTCTGGTGTGCCTGCAACTGACATATAACGACTAATTGGAATCACACTTGGATGTTCAGGTGCACCTGAAAACTCGAATCTTTTTGGCAGATTTAGGGTTCTCAATTCTACACCGACAATATACGATGAAGATGAGCAGTGACTGCATCTTCGAGAGATTTTCACAAAGAGCAATATACGGCTCCGCGGAATTTGACTTAGTCGACCATTAAATCGGCACACCACCTTTGTGTCACATATTGGATCATCCAAATGACGCTATGTTTCAGTTTATCATTGACTGCATCTGATATTCATCACTATACTCAACTTACATGAAATGGAAACGAACTCTGACCAATACTCCTGGACTCCTCACGACTGCCTCATTCTCCATACCATTTGACTATTTTGTATCAGTTGGTGAGATTGTGTTGGTTGAATGTTTGAAGAGGCATACTTAGGTTCCACTGCCCCGATAATTATCATTCATCCTCACCATCTGACGGCACGACGTGTCCATGCTCCACAAGCTGCTGTGTATGGTCTTGCGGACACTCCAGAATCCGGTACATCATCGACGTCATGATGTTCAGTCGGCTCATCAGGCCATGCAGGACTCCCATCTGTGCCAATCCTGAGAGCTGGTGGGGATCACTCGGTCTGTTATCATAACAACTGGGCCCAGTGTTCAATAGCCATGGGTGTGGAACGCTGTTTTGCCCCAGTTGGACAACCCGTGCCAATGCCCGGTGCTGCTCATTCAATACCCAGAACTTCTCAGTCCTTACCGCATGGTGTGCTGCTGAGAGACTTAGGCCTGTCCCACCCAATGTGGGTGTAGTTACAAACACAGAAGGATTGAGCGAATCTTGGAATTTGAGTTGCATTTCTGTGCACTCATCGTTGCCCATGTACGCATTCATGTAGAAAATATCCAAATCATCTGCAAACATCTTTGTGAGACACCACTTCAAATGACGAACTCAGCCTGGCAGAGGAAGAAATCACACAGCCTTGCGAGGAGGAGGTACACAAGGTATGGCAGTTCTATCCAGTTCAGGCTTGCCTGGGTGCGCCTCATTGGATGCTTTGTCTTCGTCAGGTTTGGGATACACCCCAGGTCCATTGAACAGCATTCGCAGATCTATGTCTCTCAGCCATCGGAAAATTGGAGAGCCAAATCAAGTATCGTGTGGCCATTCATCTTACCATTGTCCCAAAACGTCATTCCGATCCTCGGTGTCTCCCAATACCAATGAGAAACATGCCAGCCTCCATCTATGTACCCTCCACACTCCTGGAGTACCTAGTGAAGTGCATCTTTCCACGAGGGTCTTTAGTTTAGCTTGGCCTTCCTCAGTGCATTCGAGATCAACAAGGTGTGCATTCTCCTTCGGTATCCGAACATGTGGTATCCCATTCGCGAGTGTCAATGCTGACCACCTCCTGATGGTCCACCACTTTGCAATTTGGATCACCCGGTGCGCCACATCCCGTTGAGCATCAAGGTCTTCAGTCGGGATGTCATGCATCAAACTCTTCACGGCGGAATACAGTGCCTCGGTGCCGTGCTTTTCCTTCACAGCATCATGCTCTGGATCCTCAGGCGCACCTGAAATCAGCCACATCATCTAAAAACGGCAGTCATAGAGTGAATGGAATCCTGGCATTGCGGTGACTCAAAGTTTGAATCCAATTCTTGCATTGGTCGCTATGCGACAGCCTAGACCAATTTTTGTCTTGTACTGATTGGACCCATCAAAAATCCCAAAACTCCATGAACAGTGTGGGAGTTGGCCATTGCTTGATTGTTTTGCTCTCGATGTTAGGATAACATATGAAACACGGTGGATATTCCATCAGTTTTCCGGCGCGTCAATACTGGTGTTCAGATCCTCGTGGGTGAGATATGCATATTCCGTGTGCAACAAGTTCACCAGTTTGACATCGGTTACATATGTCATTCCGTCGATGACATTCTTGAACGTCTCTGCAACTCCAGGCATTGTCATCACCAGGATTGGTTCCCAGGCTGATGTTTGCGCTGGATGCCCCTGCGGTTGAGTTGACTGGACTTTGGGAAGGTGGCTGGGGACGGAATTCTGTGTCCCCACCGGATACCACCCCAGTTCGTCACCGATAATCCAGGGAAAGTTGTTCTGTGCCATACTCACCCACTCTCCAAGGGTATTCCCCCACAGAATCGACAACGGTAACCCCATTACAATTTTCTGAGTCAGCAGTTTGCATATTATTGGTGTTGCCACTGAGGTGAAAGTCTTGCCAAGCCCCATTTCATGTGCCACCAGTGCTCCTGGCATATCAGAATCCCATACCCATCTCCTTAGAATGAACCATATGGCCCAAATCTGGTGCGCCAGAAACTTCGTTTCAGGCAGGCATGGGAGTGAATACTTGTGCCCTGGAACATGGTTGTTGGTTGATTGGCGAATTGGTATGCAATTCCGCCGTCTGACCTTCCCATCAAGGCACTCATGTTCCAATTTTTTGTTGATTGTGTTGAGAACAGTACTCAATCCTGAACTGGTATTATCCGGGTCGAGGACCTGCTCGCCATCCAGTTACTCCTGAATGTATCTTGCACATTCGTCCATCTCTTGTTGGTCCTCAATAATCTCTTTCAGCATCTCCGAGGGATGTTGGGCGGATGAGCTCATACTCCGGCGCTCCTGAAATTCGTCGCAATGTTAGGTTTTTCATAGACCAGTATTTGGACCCACTATATATGTGGAATATAATCAATTCTATTCACTCGATCAGAACTTACATTAATACAACTATCAGTCTCTTTCCCACCTGCTGCCTGATCCACCAGTATTGCATTGTCAACGGATCCTTCCGAAGTCTAGGTACACTGATTCGCAGTGGGGCATAACTCACCGTACCAAGGCCAGTGGCGATCATCTTGGCTGGTCTCATTACATGCTCCGCAATATCCTTCCCTGTTGCTGGCTTCATTTCTACAAACAATGGTTTCAAATTGTGCCCCAGTTTCGACTTGAAGGCATTAGAATGCGAACTGCTGTATGAAATCTGACCATATAGAGGGTCATTCATCATATGCCTGGGTGTGTATAATCCCTTACACTCTTCATCCAATTCTTCCTGTGTCAAGTTGAATTTGAACAACACATTCAGACAGTAGGGTTCTTTCGGGCCACAATTTTTTTCAATGAAATCCATCAGCTCCTCCCAGTGCCTCGCATCTGGGTACAAAGCTTGGAGTTGATTGCTGAATGTCTGGTCATTGTTGCCATTCGGCACCCGATGATTCACAACCACAAAAGTTGTATTTCGCAATTCTGGGACCTTACCTCTCACTTTGTTGCGCATGCGCTCGCCCAAATCTGTCGCTGGTCGCTTGTTGCCTCGGCTTCCCTTCATCCTCGCCTCCCGAACCTCGCTTGCCCAGTTCTTCAGAAACATTTGAACCCACTGTCGCCGTCTGCATGCGGCATTAACAAAATTTTCCCGTGGCGGCCATTTCTCGAAAGTCGTCAAAAAAATAACAACTGCTGTCATCCAGTACAGGGGTCCATCTCGTAGATGTTTCGAACGGTTCTGTCCCCAGATACTGGGCTGATGCTTATTCTCCTGAAACCCAGCCACCCATACTCTCTTCCACTTGTTGAAGGTACAAAAGTTGGGCTGCCACATCTGTTTGGGAAGTTGCTTCAAGGAGAAATCCATTCTCGACAAGCTGATTGGGGCTCTGGCTTCGGCATCGCCCATGTCCGCCGAAATGTCCCTTTCAGAATCTGCATCATATTCGTCATATGAAATCTCTGGTGTTGGGGGTACATTGGCATTCCCTGGAACATCTGTCCTGGGCAGTTCCGCCACCGGCTGAAATCGTTTCGTTGGGAGGCTAATGGGGGGTCTCCAAGGTTGGCCGGGATGGTGTCCTGGTGCTGTAGAGGCGGAAGATGTCGGCCGAATGACTGGATTTTTTTCCAGGCAGTGCTTGAGGCACTTGAGATGTGCCTGGAGATGACAGCGCAAGTCCTGTGAACTGCTGAGGTGGGAACATTTGAGGTACACCATAACCGCCTTGGGGGAATTCGTATGGTTGCCACGATGGCCCAAAACTTGGATTTCCTTGAGTTGCACCAGAGTTTGGTTGTGAGCTTGGTGTCATGTTGAATTGGGCAGGGTGGTGGAACTGGGGAGCGCCTGAAAATAGTGGCTGCGAAGGCTAACAATACCCTGGTGGTGGATGAAATTGATTATTGGGTTGCCAGAATTGCATGTCTTTGCTGTGTGTATTTCCAGGATTATTATCTGATGCTCACACATTGTTATCTGGGCGTTGTTGTGAGCCAAACAGCCCACCTGTTGGTGCCATATTGGTTTTCTTCGGCGGAGATGCATTCGTCAACATTGTATGTGAACCAAGATGGTGCTGAATAAATTATCAATGGAATTGGTGATTTCGAATGCAGCAGAGTCCAGTTGAGAAGAGTGAAGGTAGCAGTGACCTTCGGCGGAATGAAGGTCTCTTATATCCATCTTATGTGTCACGCACTGTGGTGTTTCACTGCACTGTTGATCCCATGAAACCTGGCAGAGACAATGAAATCACAATCACACACATCCCGTCTTTCTTTGTTATATGCTCGAATTGGTATGCTGGATTTTGGATAGAAGCTCACCCTTGTTTGGTTCATGACAGTAAAGGTCATAGAAGGGTTAGGACATGATATCTGCAGGAACCCAACGAGAACTATATCCGGTTGAAATGTGAGCATGACAAGGTATTTTACATTCAGATTGGGTGTGTACGACCTGCACTTCATTCAATATGAAGCCTTGTTAGTCGAGCAGCAACAGTGATCGCTTCCTTTTGAACTCCTTGTGTACAGTTGGTTGTCTTCTCTGGATCCACTCACCGCTCAACGATTGTTACTGAAGAAAACATCATACCAACCTATCAGTTCTCGATGATTATTGAGCAGGCATACAGCCAGCTAGGAAACTTATGCATTCATTGTATTACGCTCATGTTATCCGCTGCTTCAGGCTTGAGCGTAGACATAATTTGCAGAATGCTACAATGACATGCTTATACGATAAGGCCGATCGTAGAGGCACCTGATTAACAGTATTAATCGTTGATCGCAGTGATAAAGCAAGAAACTTTCCGTACTAACGATGTTCAGTAGATAATGTGCAGCATTATTGCGCGGGATTTGATAGATATTATTGTAGTTTGTGAAGAACACTGATCATAAGGTGAATGTGTTTTACCTCTCCTCAACATTAGGTGGGGTGTGATGCGGCTTTGAAAGTGATACACTAACCTGAGTTAGCTCACTTTCAAACACATATCCTTCAGGCTCAAATCTAGCAACAAACCATACCCCCTAAAGCATCATCGAGATTTGTCAGATCACTGAACATTTATCAAATATGGTCAACACTCCCCGGAAGCATGTAAAATGCTGGATCTGCAAAAAGAAATTATTCGACAAGAACCAACTGGAAGCTCACTTTCAACAATACCAGTCAATATTGATGAATGAAAGGCTATTACCCAATGGGATTCTACCACCTGCCGGCTGAGATCACCCTGAGCCACCATGGTTTGACTACAGTAGGTTCATCTGAATGGCCATCGACAAGCTGTCAAATAATAATCTAGTCATAGACAACCTACCGGGTGCACCACCACCTGAAGATTCTCCCAACGAAGAACCTATAGACTCTCAGCAGCCTGATGTCACCTGTACCCCTGATCAAACGAAGACAAAGGCTCATAAGCAGGTAGTTGGAGTGGAAAATGCTGGGGGGAAACCATATGGCAAAGCTTCTGGATTGTACAACAAGAATCGCAAGGACTCAGAACAATGGAATCCATGGCATCCTTTTCGGTCTGCTCACGACTTTCAGCAGGCTCAATCGTTTAGCTAGCAAAAGAAATTATGGATATATCAACATCTCAGGCGCGGACTGGACAACTTCAAAATCGAATCATTCCAATCTGCAGATGCCCTGAGAAAACTCCTCTCTGAACTCCATTTCGGGGTCGGCAATGATAGTCGGATTGAAGATGACTCACATATCTTCGGAACATTATACCACAGGGATATGTTCAAATGTATCCAGTTCCTCCTAGCACATCTCGCTTTGTAGGCACACCTCGAGTTTGAACCAGTTCTCCTCGCTGACTCTGATGGACGTCCAATGTACAGCAAGATGAACACAGGGGATTGGTGGTGGGATACACAGGATCAATTACCCACCAGAGCGACGATGGTGCCAGTCATATGTCCATCCGACAAGACTCACTTCACCAACAATTCAGGGGATGATCATTCCTGGCCGCTGTACCTCACAATTGGTAATATTGGAAAAGATATAGGCCAGACATCTAAAAAGCTCCCCTCAATTCTCGTTGGGCTGATCCTATGTCCCCCGAGGGGTGCCAAATACATTGACGAAGCATGGCATAACGCGGTTGGAACTCTGCTCTCTCAACCTTGGCATCTTGATATCACAGGCCCTGGTTTGAAATGGGATTGTGCAGATGGTTTCCAGCGACAATGTTACCCTCTGTTGGCTGCCTGAGTTGGTAATTATCCAGAACAAGACATGGTTGCTCAAGTCTCATAAGGCTCATACCCAATGTGTGAAATTCTTAAAGGTGTGCCGATGGGGCATCCAACTTTTCGACCACTCGAGAACTCAAGACATCAGCATATTCACTCGGAGCTGCTGGAGGACAATAATATTGATGCTCTCGACACTCTAGGTGTCCACCCAATCCGCAACCAGCTGAGGCAATACCCGCTGTGCAATGTCTATCGGCTTTGAGAGCCTGATGAATTGCATCAGCTGCTCCTGGGGTTAGTTAAAGACATATTGAACTGGCTGCTCAAATACCTCAAAGCTAGAAATCTCAAGAATCAATTTGACAATAGATTAACATTGGTGCAACGATATCCTGGCCTGCAGCACTTCTCTAAACCATTCGATTCATTGAAAAGTGGCACCTGGCAAGGTAAAGAGATCCGTGGAATGATCAGATCACTGGCAGTGAATTGCCCTCCACTTCTTGTCTGCTCCAAAGATGACAGGAAAGCTGTGGCGCAAACAGCCTTCGATGAAATGGTAATGGGAGCCGCGCGGTCATTATGTCAATTCACTCTACTTGTCAGCCAACAAAATCACTCTGATCTATCACTCAAAGCTCTAGATGATGCACTCAACTGATTTTACAAGAAGACAGCCTCTGATGAAATGGTGGTGGGAGCAGTCCGGGCATTATGTGAATTCTCTCTACTTGTTAGCCAACAGAATCACTCGGATCTATCCCTCAATGCACTAGACGATGCACTCAAACGATTCAACCAACAGAAGGGCATTTTTCGAGAACAGACAATGTCGAAGTCTGTGAAGGCCAAAGTAGATGACCTGGTGGCAACTGAATCCCATTAGTTATGCGAAAAAAAGATTCATACGATTCATACTTCAATGGAGGCCTTTGTGTGTAGGGTTGAAAAGGTTTCCACAACAAAACATAGGCAATTTCAGATGCGGCTAAATGGAGCCTGGCAAGGGGCAACCACTTGGTCAGATGCCGATCATCAGAAGGCAATAGAGCGATTGGTGCGCAAAATCCATCAAGTGACAGCTGCTAGATGCACGCTTTTCGATAAATTATTCCAACATCATGAGTGTCCACTATTGCAGGAAGTTGGAACTAAGACAACCGGTCCCAGAAGCATATTCGCCAAGGAACTTGCTGTTATGAAAGCAGCCGCTGAAGAAGAGGCTTACGGAGCGGCAAACATGTCCGCTGACAAGCGACTGCAATTTCACACGCACCGATCCATTGCCGAGACAGAAGCCTCGACCTGGAACTTGTCTGATACGGAGTGCGTCACCAACCAGCTGGAGCGAGAGATTTGTGGCATCACCTCGAATGAACAGAAAAGTTCCAAGAAGGAATTGTCAATCCACTTGATCCTGGTTGAAGCTTGTTGGGAGACAATCTGAATTCAGGCACTCCGGAATACCATTGAACAATCAGAAATTCATTTCAGATATCCAAAGATGCATCTTGTGAGCCATATATCAGAGTCAATTCAGCGAATGGGTTTGAGTGCCAATTTTACCACCGATGTTTTTGAATGGCTACATATCGCCAACCTGTAAGAGGCATATTGATCCAGCAACAAAGTCAATTAGATTCGACAGATGCTTAAGCATAATGACCGGTGTACCGGTCTTGACTATATGGAGGAGACACTGTCATATTTGGCACTCCAAGGCTGGTACGATATTGACTCTGCAAAAGTTTTCAACCTACTGTCTGCTACTGATAAATGGCGAAGTCCATGAAGAGCCCATTTGTTACATCCCCAAACAATTCAGCACCAGCCCTTCATCCGCCCTGTATCACAGCAGGCATATCATTTGTGAGACACGCATGTCCGCGGAGTGTGCCGAAGTATCGAACTAACCTCACTCAGAGATGCATCAGGGGATTTCAGAATTGCCAACTTTGGACAGCGATTCCGCACGCATAGTGAAGAGGACTGAGGATACACAGTTTGTGGACTCGTGCTCAGATAAGATCAGCATGTCCTCATAGACAATATATTCATTAAACTCCACAATGGGCCATTGTATTACTGTGAACCATTTCACAACCACACTTCTGTTGAGCATCTGGGACTTGATTGCACGGTAGAATATACCAATGCCAACCAAGGGATCATGCCTGATCCTCATAACATCGGGGTCCAGTATACGCAAAGTGAAGAGAATGACCTCAACAACACCTTCCAAAGACGAATTCCTTCATTTCCTGTATGATACTTCAGCTGGAACCCACTGAACCAGATCCTTCAATTTCAGGAGCCCCTGCCACCCGGGAAAGCAATATCAACCTTGTCTAGGAGGGGCGAGAAGACTCCACGATGGGTATTACGTTCTCAAGCTCAAGACTATGCAGTGGTGATTCCAACAAAGTACAATGATCTTCATGGTTGGGCTGATTGTGTTGATGAGTTCATCCGGGCTGTCAAACAGACAAATAAGATGCATACTGTACCAGTTGGAGCAATAGTTGAACCGGCACATTTGGTGCGGGAGAATGCTGCATTGGGCGGCATCGATAGCGTACGGCTTGTAAATCATCATGTCTATTTAGATACCTACTGGACTGTATATTAATTAGAATAGAATACCTGATTCTGGTGTGTAGCTGTGAGATAGTTTATTGAATTGTACTATTCGATATAGACATTATATATTATCACTCCCAGAGAGTCTGACTCCAGGTGCACTGGAATCGTCTGGGAGACATGTGTCCTAGTCCCACCAGCTGGGAAATTGCACCAACTTGATGGTATGATTTTATAGCGTTCTGAAGACGACCTCATACTCTTTAGAATATTCTTGTATTCTGTTCCGCTACTCCAGAAGCATTGAGGAGAACCTGAAAGTACTCTTAGAGCACCTGGGAAGCACATCATTGTGCATTCAGCCTGTTTGGGGGCTTCTAGGAGCTTCTGGAAGGATCGGTGTGGCTGTTCAGAATAGCTGAGTCATTGAGTTTTGACTTCCAAACCATTTTACATTTTGCAGATGCAAGAGCAATCAACGAGGAAGCGAGGGCTCTGTGCGCCCACCGCATCGAAGCCGCGATCCAGTGGGTTCCGGAACACTCGGGCATTCTCAGGAACAAAGAGACTGACCGGCAGGCACACAAGGCACGACATGACCATGTATACACAGTACATGAGCGAATATACACCTCGGCCGTGAATAGAGTCAGATGGATCTCTGAAGGGAGGACAGTGGCGAAGGCGCAGTGGGAGGCTGATACGATCTCCAATCATTCCAGTTACACGCTGAAGGGCAAAGCCGGAAGCAAGAGACCCATCGCAATGACAAGTGTAAAATCACTGGCAACAATGTTCTATAGACTGAACAGCAGGCATGCACCGACTGGAATGTACCTAAAGCAGTTCAAACACCGAGAGGATGACAAATTGCTGATGATGCAGAGGCGGGACACTACAGATGCGGGAGCATCTCTTCCGCAAATGCAGCCTGTGGAAAGACCGGCAGAAAGCACTCTGGATGGCGGTGGGGAAGGCTGCAGGATGAAAAGTGGGCAGATGCCAACATGTGGAGATTTCTGAGCTGTTTTCCATGGAGAAATGTGACCAAGCAGTGATGTACTTCCTGGCCGCCACTGATGTTGCGAAGTTCCCACCAAAGCAAGCTGAGGAGTGGGGGTGTTTAGATTAGGGGTAGTCTCTCTTTTGTTGATCTCTTTTGTTCTGGTTCAATCTTTAGTTTTTCCTTTGTCAAAGGGGGCAATGGGCAGCAGGTGGGAGCTCCACCATGTAACCGGCTTGCCAAGAGGCGGAGGTGTGGTTTATAGACTCTGTCATACTCTAATTAGAGTGAATACAGTATGAATAAAACAATAACAAAACAGCTACACTAATCCTTCCAGATGCTCCCAGAGGCTCACAGATAGATTGAATGCAAAGCGATGTACTCTCAGGTGGTCTGACACAACTTCACTGGTGCTCCTCAATGCTCTGGAAGTTGTGGCCCAGAATTCAAGAATATCCTGAAGAGTGTTTAGTTGTCTCCAGAATAATACAAAATTGAACTATTAGGAGGTGCAAATTTCAGAGCTAATGAGTGAATTGGCTGCATCAGCAACAATATTACGGTGCACTTCGATCCTGGTGCTGTACTCTCTGGGATTGAACATTATAATGTTTATATCAAATGGTACAATTCAATTGAATATCTTCCTTCTGCACACCTTTATTCCAGTATTGGAATTCAATATACAGTCCAGTAGGTATCTAAATCCACATGATTATTTCCAAGGCATACAATATCAATTCTATCGGATGCAGCATTCTGTTGCACCACATTTGCCGGTCCAACAATTGCTATGACAGGTACCATTTGCATGTTATCAGTCTGTTTGACAACCCGGATGAACCCGTCAACACAATCAGCCCAACCATGCAGATCTTTGTACTTTGTTTAAATCACCACCACATATTGTTGTGATTGAGCACATAAGATCATTTGTTGAGTGTTCTTGCACTGCTTAGAAAAGGTTGATATAGTTTGTCAGGTGGGCAGACGCGCTGGAAATTAGAGGATCTGATTAAGTGGAGTCCTGCTACAATGTAATACTGGAAAGAAAGGAACTAGGCCTTGGAAGGTATTATCGAGGTTACTTGCCATATATTGGAACCCATTGCTATCAGATTCAGTCGTGATCCCTTGGTTGGCATCGCTGTATTCTACCTTGCAATCAAGTCCCAGATACTCAACAGATGTGGGGCAGTGAAATGGTTGACAGTGGTATGAGAGCCCATACTGAAATTGAATAAATATACTGTATTGGAGTACATTCTGATCATATCTGACCACCAGTCCACTAAAATCATGTCCCCAGTCCTCTTCAATTTGTGCACGGAATCACTGTCCAAAGTTTGCAATTCCAAAATCTTATGATCAATCTCTGAGTGAGTTAATTTGATACTACTGCAAACTCCGTGGACTTGAGATTCTTGAGAATGATCTACCGATTGTAATACAGGGTTGAAACATGGCTTGTTCTGACAATGCTCAAGGGGTTAAATATTGGCTTTGCGAGAATTTTACCATTTATTGGCAGCAGATAGTAGGTTGAAAATTATCACAGAGTCAATATCATACCAGCATTGAAGGGCAAGATATGACAGTGTCTGCTGCATATAGTCGAGGCTGGTACACTGGTTATTGTGGTTCTGCATCTGTTGAATGTAGTCGGCTTTGTTGGTAGATCGATATGCCTCTTTTACATTGCCAATATGTAGCCATTCACACCTATTGGTGTTGGAATTGTGGCCAGAACCTATTCGCCGAATTGACTCTTCCATCTCCCTCACATGATGCATCATTGGATAGAGAATGTGTATTATACATAGGTCAATGATTTTACGGTGCTCCTGAATTCCGATGTCGTGCCACCATGCTTCAATGTCAATCAAACGAATGGACAATTCCTTCATGCACTGTCTCCGCTCACTTGAAATGATACCGTAAAACTCTCTCTTCAGCTGATTCACAATACAGTCTGTATCAGCAATACTCTAGGTGGTGGCTTCAGTCTCAGCATTGAATAGACAGATGTGAAATTGCACACCCTAGTTGCTGGTCATGTCTGCCGCCCCATACACCACATGTTCTGCAGCGGTCTATATTTGAGCAAGTTGTTTGGTGAATATGCTTCTGGGACCAGTTGACTTAGTCCCGACGTCTTGCAATAGATATCACTCATGATGTTGGAATAATTTATCGAAAAGGTTCCATCTAACAGGTGTCACCTAATGGATTTCATGCTCCTGTCACTCTTTGGCTGTCTGCTGATTGGCATCTGATCATGTGGTTACCGCTTGTGGGGCTCTATTCAGGCACACCTGAAATTCCCTTTGTTTTGTTGTAGTAACCTTTTCAGCCCTGTACACCTGAACTTCCATTGCAGCACAGATTCTATGAATCTTTTGTTCTCATAACAGTTGGGATTCTCTTGCCAACTGTTCATCCACTTTGGCATTCGCAGACTTTGACATTTTCTTCTCATGAAGCACACCATTGTTCTTGAAAAATTGCTTCAGTGTATCTTCTAGTGTGGTGAGGGATTGATCAGCGTGATTTTGTTGGTTACCAAGTAGAGAGAATTCACATAATGCCTGCACTGCTCCCATTACCATTTCATCAGAGGCTGTTTCTGCCACAGTTTTCTCGTCATCCTTGGAGCAGTCAAGAATTGGAGTGCAATTCACTGCCAGTGTTCAGATCATGCCCCAGATCTCATTTCCATGCCTGGAACTGCATTTCATAGAATCAAATGGTTTAGAGAAGTGCTGGAGGCCTGGATACTGTAGTACCGATGTGAATCCATTATCAAATTGATCCTCGATATTTGTAACTTTCAGGTATTTGAGCAGGCAGTGCAATAAGTCATTAACGAAACCCAATAGCAGTGAATGGAATTCATGATGCTGCCCAGGCCAATAGGCATTGCATAGAGGGAATGGCTATAATGGGTTGCAGATAGGATGAACACCAAGAGTGTGTAGAAGGATAATATTAGTATTGTCCAAAAGGTCCAAGTCAACGTACTAATATCTCTAGTTGTTGAGTCGTCGACCGGTTGAATGCCACATTGGCGTACCTATCGAAAGTTGACACCTTGGGCATGAGCCATTTGGGACTCAAGCAACCCTGACTTGTTCGACATAATGCCCAACTCAGCCTGCCAACAGTGGGTAACATTTACTGTGGAATCCATCAGCACAATTCCATTTCAAGCTGGGACCAGTTATGTCAAGATTCCAGAGTGGGGACAGCACAGTTCCAACCATGGAATGCCATGCCTAGACAGTATTGTTGGCACCTGTCAGGGGACATGGCATCCACCCAACGAGAATACAGGTATGCATTCGATGTGTGTGACAGATATCTTGTCGAATATTACCAATTGTGGGATACAGCAGCCAGGTGAACTGATTCTCTGAATAATTGGTCAAGTGTGTCATGGTGGGTGCCCATATTACTGGCACATACGTCGCTCTGACAGGAAGCTGATCTCGTGTTTCTTACCACTTATAGCCCATGTTCATCATGCTGTATATTAAGCCCACTTCAGAGTCTTCAAGGGGTACCGTTTCAAGTCTCGGTTCACCTGAAATGGGAGATGTGCCAACCAGAACCAAATAGATTTGAAAATATCCCTGTATTATAATCTTCCGAAGATATGTCAATGAGCTTCAATCCAACCATCATCACGGAGCCCATTATCAAGATCAGACACGTGCTTTGCCAGTGCATCTGCTGATTGAAATGATTTGATTTTGAATTTGTCCAGTCCATGCCACAGATGTTGATCTATCCACCTATTTGTTCGCTGCCGAAATGATTTTGCCTGGTGAATGTGGTGCGCTGACCGCAATGAATGCCATGGATTCCATCGTTCTGAGTACTTGAGATGCTTGTTGTATAATCAAGTTACGTTGCCATACCCTTTCTCCCCAGCATTTTCCACTCAAACTACCTGCCTATGAGCCTTGGACTTTGTTGAAGCAGGGGTACAGGTCAGATCAGGCTTCAGGGGGTTGATAGTTTCTTTGTTGGGAGTAAAGCCTTTCATTGCTCCAACAGGTCACTCACAGATACCTCCAACATACTCATACATATTGCGATTTATACTACACGACATCATGTATCGATAGTAGTTTTCCACCATTTTTTTTGGTAGATCATGTCCATGAGTGAATCTCAAGTGAAGACAGCAAATATGGCTCCACTTGGTGGCCAATTTGGCTTGCAACAATGCCGTGATGACAATTCAGGTTCATTAAATAATAGTTCATGAGCCGCCACTGGTATTGACAGTCGATCCGGAAGACACACCAATTAATATCATTCGCCGCATGGGTATGGTCACACTCATTCACAGCACCCATATTGTTGCACTCCTCAGATTTCTCACCCTTCTCCATTCCACATGACACTGAATAGTTCGCAACCAACCACCAGTGCAAGGCAAGGATATCGAAGTTATGGGCCACTGTGGCAAGGATAAGACCTCCCTCAAGGTGGTTATGGTGAGTCTCAAATGTTCCCCCCTGAACTGTGCCCAGGACAAGGGCTGTCATCTCCAGGTGCACCAAGAGTACCGCCAAGACAGCTGGGAAACAATCCAGTCAATTGGCCAACATCTAGCAGCACTACTCCTCCACCTGGACCTCCTTCAGGCACCCTTGCAATAACACCCATTAGCCTCGCAATAAAATAATTCCAGTCACCAGCGGAACTGCTTTAAACAGCTGTTGCACGGATTGAGGATTTGCTCCCATCGCCGGAGATTTCGTACCTTGATTTTAATGCAGATGATCAGAGCCACCATTTGTCAGACTAGGGCAGTGCTGAGGGAAAACACCCAATCAGCCTGAAGCAAACCGAATTCTCCTCAAAGCAATTTGCCAAAGGATGGGGCAGGCCAACTACAGTGAGTTCAATAAGTGGAAGAAAGTGTGGGCAGCTGGGATTCTGGAGAAAAAGCACCGGTCCAATGTCTGGGGGCAGAACTTGTTGAAACAGCTTTGAGATGGACCCCTGCACTGGGAGTTATCGGTGGCAGATTGCTTGGTTACATTCCAGACCTGGCTGCCATTGAATAATGTTGATGATGGTTAATTGATTTGGTGGCAGTGGATGGTGATGCATTAGAAGAAATGTGCTAGAGGAAGTCGAGAGGTGAAGAAAATCGGAAGGCGGGGCAGCAAGTGACCTGGGACGGATTTGGCAGTGCACACAGGCAACAAGACAAGAGGTAACCTCCCCGAGTTACCAAACACAATGTTCATGGTTGTGATTTGCTGCATGTCCAATAGCAACAATGTCGTTCAATCCCACAAACACCTCCAAGCCTTGTATACCAATGTGAGGTACTTGGAGGAGCTGGTTGATTTCATGAATGAAAATGGAGGCCTGAAAGAGCCATACATTCTGTTCCCAATGTGCAAGTGCAAATTTGAGCACAATGCATTGGATGAAGCGTATATGGGAATATATACCCACAGGAAAATGATGAATGACCCCATATATGGGCAGATTTAGTTCAACTGTTGCCTTTTAGATACCTTCAAGTTCAGACTTGGACACAATCTGAAAATATATTTTGTAGTGATGAAGAGAGCAATAGGGAAGGAGATTGCGGTGCAGGTAATTTGACCAGCAAAGGTAGTCCCTGTTCGCTGTGTCAACGCTGGATGTGTGCAACTGCTAATCATTATACATAGACTTTGGAAGGTTCTGAAGATGGTGGATGAGAGGAGGGAGAGGAGGATGGTGGGCAAGAGAATGATACTTGTATTAATGTAAGTTTTGATTGAAACAATAGTATTGAGTGTATTCCATTCATATAGATTCATTCCAATGGTTGCTTGTCTGTAAAATACCGAACATTGCGATGAATTTCAGGAGCACTGGAATATGAGCATATCCGCCCATCTTAATTCAGTGCAACTGAAAGAGATTATTGAGCATGAAAGAAAAACAAATAAAGCTACAAGTGAGGTTCAGAAGCATATGGAGGATGGTGAGGGGGTCCTTGATCCAGATAATAGCATTTCAAATTTAAATACTGATCTCAATATAATTGACAACAAATTTGACCATGAGTGTCTTGATGAGGTTATCACGTTGCTGAATGCACGTCCAATTTGCCAATCGAATGCAGACTGAGTCCCTGGCAGCAAGTATCCAACTGCAGGCTAGCCCAGAACAAAGTCTCTGGCACACCAGGTTTTGGCGATATGGTTCATTATGAGGAGATGGGTTTGGGAGTCAGATATGCCAGGAGTGCTGGTGGTAATTGAAATGGGTATTGGCAAGATGTTTACCTAGGCGACAGCGGCTTTCATAGGCGAATTGCTGAATGAGAAGGTTGTAACGCGATTGCAACTGTCAATTTTGTTGGGGAACACCCTTGAAGAGTGGGTGAATATGGCGCGGAATGACTATCCTCGGATAATCTGTGAAGAATGGCAGTGGTGTTCGCTGCAGTCACTGAATCCAGTGCCCCTCTGCCTTTTAGAGATTCAGATATCTCCACCTCAGGGGTATCCAGTGTTTACTGCAACCCTTGAACCAAATCTGGTGGTCACAATGGCTTGAGTGGCACAGAGATTCAAGTATGTCATTGACACGATGATGTATGCAACCAATTTCAAATCGCTCTTCCTGTTGCAACCGAAAAATACTAATCTCACCCATGAGAGTATCAATACCAGTATTGATGAGATGGAAAACCAATCGAATATCCACCTTGTGTGGTATGATACCTTAACATCCTGAGCGAAACCATAAAGCAACGGCCAATTCTCATACTCTTCATGGAGTTTTGAAATTTTGATGAGTTCCATCAGTACAAGACTCGAAATAGTGAGGGCTGGCAAATTGTGATGAAAGCGAGAATTAGTTTCAAACTTCAAGTCACAGCTATGCCAGGATTCCTTTCACTCTGTGAGTGGTGTTATCAGACAATGTGGTTGTTTTCAGGTGCGCCAAATGATCCAGAGAATGATACTGTGATAGAAAAGCATGGTGCATCAGCAAAAACTAAATTTCCTGCATTAAATTAGTTTAGTTTATTGTACCCACAAACTCAAAAAAATGAAATCGAGGTTTCCCTGAAATATGGCATTTCTTCAACTTTCCTGCATGGTCTTTGAGTTGTCGCAATGCTGTTTTCAATCATCACGACCAGTTCACCCACTTCTACCAATGAGCAATGAGCACCAAACGAATGGTTCACCCTTCTTTTGGCAATATCACAAAATTCTTCTCGGCATACTCCAACGTGGCCAAATTGGATTCATCGTCGCAATGATGCTAGTACTCGCTCGGTAAATTTCATGAAGCATGTTCTTCTTAGTTTTAAAGATCCCTCATGGCTTAATTTGACCAATGACAGTTACCACTGAGCAATCTTTCACAATATTTATTTTGTTGATACAATATCGTTCAGTAGCTTGTAGTTCATCTGTCATGGGAGGTTCAGGCATCATCGCAATGATGATTTCACGCATTTGAGATCAGACTTCCGTGAACCATCAGGTCTATTACCTTCACTACTATCATGATGTATTGATAAAACCTAGAAAAAAATAGCACACAAAGGAAATCCTAAATCTGATTACTGACACAATTCCTAACCTCCAAGCGGCATCGCACCCTCTACAATCGTACTTCCATCAACCAATCCTGTATTTGCGATGCTGGTGATGTTGGTGATGTTGTTGTTGTTGTTGCTGTCGCTGCAGGAGATGGGCTGGCTGCTGCTGGCGATGGCAGGTCGGCCCATAGGCAGAACAGCTGAGAATTGCATTCAAGCTACAGTACCAGCAACAAAGCTGCTGAGAGAATTACAAGAATTGTTGGGCTGCTCTGTCTGCTCCTCTGGGACGTAATCAAGGAAGTGCTCATCGATCCGGCCCTGATTGTTGTGATGTTGTGCCATCGCTGGGTCCTTACCAGTTGAGTGGATCCTTCGGCAAATCATGCTACTGATAGTGTCCATCATTTTTGCTTGAACCTCGGGAGTGGAAGAACGAACATCCACGTCGAGACGATGAAATATATCTGTGCATACATTATCAACCCGGTCATTAATGTCTATTGTATCACACTTGCATTGTGCTCCACCTCCTGGAAAAATCTCTGGCGGAACCCTAAATACGGCTGTTGTCCAGCCTGACAGACGATGGTGGATGGCCGTCGCAGTCACGGCAATCAATGTCGGGTTTATTATATCAATCGATGATCTGTCTTTCATTCCCGTTTGTCGTATGCCATAGAAGTATGTCCAGCGAAACAGATGCAAAATTACAGTCACTGCTAGTGTCAGCAATGGTTCCAAATCCGCAGTTCGGTTCCTGGTCCGGGTTGGAATCTTACTGGAACCATTGCAACATGTTTTGAACCATCAAACAACTGGACCGCACGATACCCAGGGTTCTTTGGCCGGTTTCTCAATATCACAAGCTGAGAGCTTTGGCTCAAATTATGTGTGTGAGTTATGATCATATCACAATATGATATATACATAAAAGTCGCAGTTGCGCATGCTCTATCACTTCATCTTCACCAATTTACGATCTGATCAATATAAGTTGAGGCACTGCGAAAAACCCCAAATTTTCCCCATGATTTCACAGCGAGTCAACGAATATTGATTTGATTGCAAATTGGCGCACAAGAGGTGAAGGAGCAAGCAAAACGGCATCGTTCGCATAGAGAACAGATCGAGACACGATCGTAAGTCAAATAATATATTCGAGCATGAGTTCTGAGTTCGCAACAATGCGGCTCTGCTGTATATATAACCCTGCCATGCAACTATGGTTGTAGGTGCGGTTTGGGATTGGAACTTCACATCATTGGGCGGTTTGGTTCCTCAGCGGTTCCATGACTAATTCATGGCCATGGTTCCGATACTAACCCAGACCGAGGCTGAGTAACCCGTAACCATTGCCAACACTTTTCGCTGCAAATGAAAACTTGCTCTCCTACATTCATTGTCAAGACAATGATGACACATGAAGGGAACTTTGAACTTACTTCACAAACATTTGTGGGGTATGTACACTTGTCCTTCGCCATTAGCCAGGCTACCAATCTCCAGATCTCTGTAAGCGACTATGTTTGGAATTAGGGAATAGAGTCGAATGATGTCTTGCAGCGGTATAACATTGTTGCATCAGAGCAAGTAATCTTTGCGAGAGCCTAATGCACAATGTCCATGGTGAAAACAATCTTCAAGATGATTCGTTTACCACCGAAATGTAGGCACCTGGAGGCTCTGAGTTTCTCTGGGCTGTATCAAACCTGGAGATTTTGTCATACCACCAACTATGAATCTGGGCGGTCTTCACGACATTTGTGGCAAAGGGATTTATAAACATCACGTAATTGATAGCAACAGGCTTCACCTGTGCCATGATCATCGCCGGATAGCCTGAAAGAGTTGGCTTGGTGTTGTAATCTGGGGCAACAATGAGGCCTGTCATGTCATCAACAAAAGGAACATATCGCTACAGATTTCGAGCTTTCTGTGAAACCACGTGCTCATCAGCTTCATTTGACTCCTTCCGCCAGTAACTATATTCATCAGTGGTCAAATTCAATCATTCAAACGCGTAATCTAATATGTTGTTGGATGCCAGTAGTGCAGGCGCTCAGTGGAATTCCTGCTCCATGACAAGATTGACCTCCCAACACTCAGGTTGTCAGGCTTTCACCGCTGGGTGAGGTGAATGAGTTGCCGTTACTCCTTTTTGAAGTGTTGACGTGAAGGATTCTTATTCTGGTCACTTTTCCATTGCTTTCCTGGCATGTCGGGGAAGAGGGTCATCATTGGATTCTGATTTGTCATCATGACGATCAATGTAATCATTGGGTATTGTGCTGACATCGTCACCAAGATCCTCATCATGGATAGATTGTATTCATCTCCTGGTCCTGGCAGTAGGAGGAGCCGCAAGGATAAGTGCGGCACCATCCTGTCATGATTTAACACCGTGGAGAGTGGTAAGTATAAAAAAATCAAAGGAGTGACTAAAGGAAATTTAAATGAATGTATAGTAAATGAATTCAAGCATTGTGTAAAGGAAAGAAAGAGTTGATATGATAGAAAGCATCATCGAAATGTGTCTTCTTATCCTGTCGACGATTGTGGATCTTTTCTTCTCCTGCCCCCACCGCTTCCAACTCCTTCAATGAATGTGAACTCAGAAGTAAGAATGACAGGTGATAAGAATGTTGCAGGGGTTTTGATTGGCTTCTTTTGACAAAAATCATTATCACGACGAGCTAAGATGTATTCATGTTTCACTAATCATCTGTGCTAACTTCCGCTGGGCAAAGATACCAAACTTCAAATTACATGATAGCCATACACGGAATCCTATCACTTCCACTGTGCCTTTGCTAAACACAAGCTTCTGAACCATTAATCCCAACATCATGAAATGTCAACACAGCTTTTCATGCATGCATATGACTGATGTAATCATAATATAAACAAAACACCACAAAGAGACCCAAAACCTCTCCAAAACACTCCAAATTATCACCCATCCGTCCACCCTCCAAGGTGATGGAAACATACCCTCCCACAGTCTCATCAGGAACATTGCTTTGCTCGTAACCAGCAAAGAGACCAAGAGTATTGTTTCGGATGACTTCAAGGTATGGTTGCTGCCTGATAATCCTCCTTGGATGCTTCATTCTAAACTTTTGGAAGCCTGTTTTCGTTGCCAGGAAGCTTCTTGGATTTGAGCACCATTTTTCAGCATCATCATCTGATTTATCCCCTTTATCATCAATCATATCCTCAGCTGGAGGTCGGTGGACGTCATCCAGAGCGACAAAGTTGCAGCCACAACTCAGAGGCCTCTGTGCACCAGATGTGCCATTCCCTTGTTGGCCATGATAAATGACACGAAGAAGCATTAGGTTGTTTTATTTCATTGCCGCCTCAACCTGTCCGGCAGCGGCATTGTAACTGATGTCCAGGGTTATATCACGGGCATGTGGACAACCATCTCCATTACGCTCCTCCCGGCAGCCCCACAGCTCCCAGATTTTCTCGCAGGGTATGGCAGTCTAGCGATTGCAGCATTACTGATTCGCAAAATGGTCGTATCCACCATTGATGGAACTATCGGAAGTATCGATTCATCAACCTGAGGCCAGTCCCATGAGAATAGCTGAGTATTGTTTTCGCTCACCCTCCTCCCAGCAAGGTCAGGTTTCACATAGGTGATGGTAAAGCAAAATGGCCCGACAATGAAATAGGTCGAGTAGTCGCATCATACCTTCATCAGCAAAGCCCTGCGCCCTGAGGTTTTTTCCTCGTTGTCTTCTGTGTCTACAAATCATGAGGAAGAGCGGAAGAAGCATTGGGGTGAATGAATACATACCAATGTGGACAAAATGCGTCTTCTTAGTGCGGGTTTTCGTCAATCCAGTTTTTCCTTTCGCGAAGGCCAACCTCGACTACCTGGTGAAGTGCTGCCTTGAGTTTCTGATCATCGAGGATAGTCATGACTGCCATGTACGGTTTCCAAAGGGGCCGTTCAGTTGCCAGATGACAGACTCGAGTAACAACATGATCCAATTCGAGATCACATCACATGGGGCCGGCGCCTTGCTTGTTGCCGATGCTCATGGCCTGGGCACTCTCCCAGAAGTGCTCCCTCACATTGTTCTCTTTCTGTTGCATTGTCAAGCCACCCTTCTCCTGCCAAATCCCAATGGTTTCCGCTGCCAATTGGCTGACTCCAACACTGGCATTCTCAGCCCAGAGGAGGACTCCTTGAGTCAGCATCTGGATTGTATTATTCTCTGTGACGACTGATTTCGGCAGCCAGAAGGTATTACATTACAATTCAGGTTTGCAACAGTGGTCAATGATTGAGTGGTGGGTACCAAATGCTGGTTGCTCTACTCAAACGTCATGAGTGTTGAATAAATTGTCACGGGTGATGAGATGTGGTAGCAGAGGTGAGTAGGGTGTTTCGATTGTTCTAGAGATTGTAAGTATGGTGGGCAGCCAAGGCGAATACATATGTGGCCTTGGAGGGGTTTCTTGATCCGGCAACATCATGTTGCCTGCTAATCAGCTAGGGAACAATTTGGTTAGCATCAGCTAGGCACGTTGATTTGTCGACTGAACGCATAAAGTCATCAGAAAGACAAAATACATCATGCTCTGCAGTCACATCTCACTCGTTTGTCCTGGCTCTCATTCTTGTACCCTGCATCGACAGTGCTGGGTAGTTATGTAAGGAGAATCCACATTTCATGTAAGGTACGAACCTAACACAAAGTGACAACCATCAATCAGGCAACGGGTGTAGGAGAGTCTTGTAAGGGTGCAAAACAATCGCCATGACAAGCTGAATGCAGATGCGGTATGCTTAACACGATCCTAGGGGTGATGGAAAAGAAAGAGCAATCAAATACTTTGCAAACGTGTGAAGGCAGATGGGAGATATCCTACGACAGTGGTAGGACCCCTCTTTGTAAAAAGTAATAAGTGGTGCTGCTGTTTCCGAGGACCAGCCAGGTTGCACTGGCATGAGTAGATATAACACCGTCAAGAGGGTTCTTAATATCGTTGCAACATCTTATTTTGGTAAGGAAACATGGATATTTGTCAACATTGTTTTTACCTCTCAAAGATATACTTCTACATCGGCACATACACCACTCACCTCCGTCGTGACCACACAGAATGAATTGTATATTGATCATCCGAACAACTGCAGGATGGTGGTTTTGCAATCAAGTATGATAATGTTCTACTGCCATTCATTCTTGAACCACATCGCAACCCATGTCTTCACCATTCCGACAATAATTCCAGTGATTAAGGATTCAAGAGCAACACTGGGTGTGTTGATGCAGAGCAACCTCCAGTTCCGACACATATTTGTGGTACTCCACCGTTCGACAACTGTCTAGGCACAAAGCCTATTAGCAACGGGCCTATCGATATCTTCGACGATGAACTAGATGTATAGTCATCATTTCCTTGCAAGGAGTAGTATCAATTAGCACACTGGTGAGTCGAGCACAAATACGGCAGAGCTGCTATCAATGACCGTGTCAGGAACCCTACAATAGCAACCGTCAGTGACTTCGCTTCAACCCTCACGATTTCCACAGGGTTGAATGAATTGTCCTACGCGATGGGCATCAACTCTTGGAAATCCGGCAACGTTTGTTACAACTGTTTTGTTGATTCAAACAATCTTCGCAACGATGAATACATACGTTTCTTCTATTCCCATTCTGCTGAATGCTTTGTGTTCCTCATGCAACAGCCTGCATGCAGGGAACATATGTCGTATGCTCCAGCAAAGGATTTCACTGAAGCTGCGGAAAGTATTTACTCAGAGGTGAGATCAAGGGTCAGGAGGTCGTACGAAGAGGTAAGTTGGTTGAATTACATCATAGCTAGGATTATTTCGACTGCTTTAATAGTTAAGGTGGCAGCTGGGAGTTATCATTGTCCCTATCTTGGGCCGTTCAGACCCGACACCTCTTACAAACTATTTGGGTGACCAGAAGGAATGGCCCGACTGATTGATTCTTCAAAACATTGACTCGACGATTAGATCGAAGCCTTCCAACATGGTAAACAGCCTAGCTGCCCATCTTCCAGTTCCTCGGAATATCACTTTAAAGGACAGGGAAAAACAACTGACATGAAGTAACCAGAAATCCATAATTGGAAGGCTATGAGAAAGGTACTTGACCTGATGTTTTGTCCTCTCAACAAGCTATTGAATGAAGGAAAGCCCATGATTTGTGCGGACGGCGGGATGCAGCAATGTTATCCTGTCATTTGTGCATGGATGGCCGACTACTTGAAAAACATTCACTTGCACACGATCAAGTAACCCTATTGCCTGGTGAGCGATGCACCGAAATTGTTGTTTGCAGCAGGGAATTCATTGTTGTGGCAATTGAGAGACAATCGGCTATACTTCCAAAAGATGATAGTCGCAACTCAGGGCGATAAGATGGACCAACGCGAAGCAAGACAACGTCTGGAGGATTGAGCAGTTGGAACATTAGAAGGCGTCGTCTGGAATATGAAATGCATCTCCCTGACGACTATTATAATACCCAATATTCTTTATACTGTCTTTGTTGGTATGCTTAAGCCCTTGATGGACTGGGTAATGTCCTTCTTTGAACAGCATTCCATGATTGACAAATTCAACAAGCTCTGGGTGATGATTCCACCATATCCTGGCATCCCTCGATTGATTAAGCCATCCAGCCAGGTGAAGCAATGGAGTAATAAAGAGATGAAAGCACTCAGGTGGGAGATTGTTCCAGCTTTTGCCGTGACTCTTTTAAACCCTTCAGCGAGCCAAAGAATTCACTTCACAGAAGCCCTGTTGTGTGTCAAGAACTGAGTCTATTTTCACCTTATGGTACAGTACTGGTACCATACTGAAGCCACGATCAAGTACATGCATGAGGATCTGGATGAGTTTCATCGCGAGAAGGATGTTTTCGGTCAATTCCGTGCCAGAAAATCTCCAAAGCAGGTCTTGGAAGCCTTGCAAAGGAAGCTCACTTTGGACAACCAGGAGGCACAGGAGAGTGACCCAGCTTGAAACAATCTTTTGGCGGCTGCACTGTGTTGTCGCCTTGATTAACATAAACCGCGGATCAATTCAGAAATTGCACAACATCTTGTCGACGAATCAGATTTTATCTTTGTGAAGATGCATCTCCCAAACCACTTCTCTGCCCTTATCCACCAGCTTTGCAACCTCTTGAACGCAAGTGCCGAACTCTCAGACAGAGTGATGATGGATCTTAAACAAGCCTACTGAATGTTGAATTGTCATAAGGCCACCTGCTAGATATTGCGAAAGAAAGCCCGGAAGGACGTGGTTCTGTACCAACAGCTGAATGCAAATGCTGCAACACAACATCACGATGAAGCAATGCCTCTCACTAATTTGCCTATCACGCAAATCATGAAAAGCTTGCGATAAGAAAACAGGACCCTTGATGACTTGGCCAAGTGGTGTGCAATGCCAAAAGGGGAACTACAGAATCACATTGCTTGGTGTTTCAAGAGATTTGCCAACTGCACAGACTATGTCGATCACGATTCATATTTCAGTTGTCTGAATGATGTAATATACATTTGGCACAACACTGTAGGAATTCCGGTGACGTCTTTTCAATGCAATGAGCAGGCAGTTCATATGGTTCATTGCACTGGGTCCACCAGTTGGAGAAAGCATAAGACCCCAAGAAGTGATACAGTGCTACTCTTGATGGGGACAAGTCCAGAGAGCCACATTAAGTGGACTCCTGGACACATTCCGGCACCATTGAAGTTTCTGGTCATCATCGAGGATGCTTGATTAAGCATTACAGAGCTTCATGCCTCGGTTGAGACGTTTGCAACTGGGCCGATGTGTCAGACCGCAGGTATGGTGATTGTCGAGTAGAGACATCAACCTGCGATGGAATTCTTGCATGATGGAAGCTAGCGTCGTATGCCTCTTGTCAGTGTCAGAACTGCATATATCATCCCAATCAATTCCATCCAACATGCTGTACACCTTCTTCAACAGACGCTGCAGCCAGATAGCACGCGGTGGTACTTGAGCAACATGAGAGACTTGAATGGCTTCAAAATGTTTTGCATGTGGATGATTCCATTCGATGCTCAAAGTCATTGTAGCAGCGATATCTAGCACTCTGATGAGTGTTCAATTTGGATGTCTTAATTTTGTTCTGGGAGATGTGCACGCTTGTGTATAACCGATATCTCAAGGGATTAAATAGTTAAGAATATTGTTGAAATCAATGAAACAGTTCAAAAAACTGTCAAAATGATGAAAATCTAATTGACCAATGCGAAACACCTATAGTAAATAATTATAAACGACACGCAAGTTTTTGAATGGTTGTCATGACACAATCACATCATTAAATGCCTCGAAGCATCATGGAAGAAAGCAAACAAGTTGCTACAATTGTATGTGGAGAATCTCGAGCAGGATCAGTGGGTGCGGACCATTTTTGGAAACCGATTTCACCTTTTCCTGATGTGCAGAGGCACTGTATTTAACAGTGAAGAGTTTGATGCATGCTATCCGGACAGAAGACTGAGATGCTCAACAGGATGCGGTCCACCGGATGATGCAGTTTGCAAAGCCCAAGATGATAAGGAGGTGGGCAGAATTGACACTAGCCAATGCAAAACAACTCATTTGGATACTGAAGGTGAATACACACCACATCGATCTCAAGTGCACTGATGAAGGACAAGCAAAACTGACAACCCTGATGGAGGGATACATTTCACAGGGTGCTTCAGGAGGATGTAGGGTTCATCGATGGTGGCATGGATGTTTTTCGTTAGCATTTGGAGACAAGAAGGATTATAACAATGTATCTGGACATTTGTACGATGACTGGCCACCCAATACTTTGGTGGATCCTCTGACTTTCTGATGGCTGAGAGAGACATATCTGCCAATGCTACACAATAAACCTTTAGAGTATCCCAAACCTGACCAAGACAATGCATCAAGAGTGGCGCTTCTTTTGGAACAAGAGTGACATGAAACTGCTGTCCCCAGTATACCTCCTCCACACAAAGTGGTGCTGTTTTGTCCTGTTCCTGGCCAAGTTCGTCATTTGAAGAGGAGGCTAACCAAGTATTTTGTGGATCATGTGGATATATTCCATATGTCTGGGGAAATGGGCAATGATGAACGCACAGAAATGCAGCTCAAATTCCAGGATTCATGAAATCGCGCTGTATTCGTAACTACACCCAAAGTGGGTAGGACCAGCGTCAATATTACTGCTGCAAGCCAAGTGGTAAGGACTCAGAAGTTCTGGGTCTTGAATGAGCAGCAGCAGGCATTTGCACAAGTTCTCCAGCTGTGGCAAAACAGACTACCACACACATGGTTACAAATTACAGAACCTGTTGGCTATGATTACCACATGAGTGATTTCCATTAACACTGTGGATTGGCCCATGAGGGTCCTGGATGGCTTGATGAGTCGACTGAAAGTCATGATGTTGATCATTTACTGGATTCTGGAGTATCATGAGGACCATACCAAGTGGCTGACATGGACTGGAGATACATTGCAGTCTGATGTGCCATCATCTTGGTTGGTTAGCAAAGCTTCATCATGGTACGTCTCTTTTGACATTCAAAATATAATCTTCTGAAATAATTCAAATAGTCCAAAAGGTGGTTTGTAAGGAATACTATACTGCATAAATAAATCCGTTCTCTCTGTCATTTTGAAGTGAATCAAAGGACTCATGTTGGAATTGTTGCGTGTTACATCAGAAATGCCTCAAGTGGGGTTTCATTGACAATCTTCAGTATTACTATTAATGACCGAAATGAGATGAATTCAATTGATAAGCTACATTACAAGTTTTCAGGCCTGCCTCTCTCAAAATAGATACCATTAGTCAAATTTTGAGAAGGATGTCATGAAGGGTTCCAAATTATTCCTGCTTTACAGATTTGTAGTACACAACAAAACTGAGGCCATGTACACATTTCGAAGTCAAAAGAACGAACATAGCACAATTCAGCCACTTTAAGGTGCACTGGAGAATCTTTCGCATATGTCATCAGTCTTGTTAGGCCAGATCAAGCACTGCAGATTTGGCAATCCCATCTGGAAATAATAACAGTCAAGGTGATATCGAGTAGCTGTGTTGGTATAGGAACTCTGGCTTGCTGATTCATGTCAAAGGAATAGCATTTGCTGGCATATAATCGAAGTTCAGGTGTCCCAGAGAATCATCAGCATATGTTTTGAGTCATGTTATGACAGATCCAGCAGAGCATATTTGCCAATTACATTTGGCAATAGGACAGTCTACGCAATATTGAATACTTAGGACAGAATATGAGACATGGCTCACATATTCGTCGCGAAACCACAGCATCAGCTGGTACGTGATAGATGTTGAGCTGCACCGGAGAGGCCTGGGTACATATCCTTATAAGCGTCACTGCATATTTGCCGATTTCATTTGGCTATAAGGACAGTCTTGGCCAGATTGAGTACCTGTGTCGGAATATATGACACCGGCTCACTTATGTGAGCCAAAGCAGCAGTGTTTGAATGTACATCATAGTTGGTCAGGCACACCTTCGATCCGCCTCTCAGAGAGTCGGATACTGAGACATGGCTCAGGTTAATATCCCTCCGCAACAGCTTTTGCTGCCAGCAATTTCCTGGCCTATAATTGAAGTTCAGATGCAACTGAGATGTGCAATGCACTCCAGAATGAGCTTCTTGGATTGGTATGAAGCCGACTTTGACAAACTAGAACTCATTATGGATATATCATTGTAGCCCAGGCATGCCTCAACAGCGACACATTAGGCACTGATGTGCATGTACCCAAGTCTGTAGAGCACTTAACATGTTAGTTTGCTTCATTGTGATCATGTTTTCTCCCACTTTACATCAGTGGATGCAGTGCACACAGATTGTCATCTATCAAGACACTTCATGTTTAGGTGCAGGAGGCTCACCCTGCTGAGTCTCAGCTAGTATATCACTCTATGCCTGATTGGTATGTGAAGGCCGCCGCAGCAATGCCTGGAACTGTCAGCTCCCCCTCAACTATCCATTCGAAGAAGGTAGCCCTGCACAACTAAACCATTAATGCATGCACCTGACCAAGTAGTAATCTCACTTAAATCGATATTGCCAAAGTAGTATGTTTGGACCTATGCTGCAAAATCCTAAAATAGGTTCTGCAACATCAGGCTCTGTCAAAAGAGCTGGTGCATTAGAGAGAGAATGTCAAAAGACAGATTCTGCTCAGCGACTCTACGAGATTGCTGGCAACTCCCTCTCACCCATCTACCGCACTTACTCAAAGTGGCCAAAGTTCTCAATGCTGTGAATGCACACCTAACAGGATTCTGACTAAATGTATATTTGGGCCACCAAAACTCATATCTAAAAATGAATTATGGGAACTGATTTTCATCAAGAGAGAAGTTCAAAGAGAGAGAATCTTGAAAGCTCCAGTTCAGAGAGGACAAGTTTGCAGAGTGCAATGAACTGTCAGCATAAGGCGAGTCTGCAATCCCCAGCCATTTCATCTTAGCATACCAGTTAAGTCTTCAGTGCACCTCAATTCTCTGGAACTGCATGCATGCAATCATCATTCATCTGCCCACTGTTAGATCACATCTCAGTATGTTTTTATACCATTGTAAAATATAACTTTCAACCCCAAAATGGTTTGATTTCTGTATTGTAGTAGTGAGACCCAAAAGGAATATGTGATTTAACAGTGTGCAACTTGCCACATAATAGGCCTAAAATCAGAATATGAGTGGGTATTCGTGACATATTTGTTAGCAATGTTGGCATCGATGTGTGCTTGAATCTATAGAATTACCCCAGATTCATACACCATAATTTTCCATTCTTTCAGAATGCTTGTATCTCTACACCTGTATATCTCCTTCGTGTACCAAATTCTCTCCCTCCTCTATCACCCTCAACCTTGTTCTGGAGGATATGTTGCCAACACAGCCCAGATAACCACATGAAATGAAAGTTATACTTACAATACTTGTTTATTGACCACTAGGTTAGCTGTAGCATCCTGATACAACAGAGTATCATGAAAGTACATGTGTCCTGCTCGCCAATATACCACATATGGTGATTCATATTCCTCCTTGATCATGAACACACTCAATCTGCATCTTCGCAACTCATCCGTCACTCATAGAGTTTTGCAGATTCCCAATGCTGTACCAATTCTATGCCATGCAGTCACCTCAAATGATTAAGCTTGTACACACGATTGCTCCATTTAGACTAGTTATATGCAGGTGCACATGTTTTCATTCAGGTTGTTTGTGATACATTTGGCCAGCAGCAATAGTTAGTTAATGTTGCGAGTTTGCATCTGGTGCATCTGGTTCTGCTGTGTCTGGCTCAGGTGCGTCTGGTTCTATTCTATGTGCATCGGCTTTAACCAACCCACAATTCTTGCTTCCAAATAGAGTGTTGTTGATTGGAGTTGCTAACATTCGGCATTCAAAATCCATCCTGTCTGGCTCACCTGTCAAGGAATCCATCCATTCCGGTGCACCTGACAATATCTTAAATTGAAACACCTGACTGCTATCCTTGATAATAATATGGACCATTGAAGTCACCTGTCCTGAACTGTTCATGGCATGCCTCGAATTCCATTCACCTTGAATATATGTCACTTGTTGCACCATTTTTCCCATTATTCTATTGTACTGAATCTTATAGTTACTGCTTATCCACTCTCTCCCACATTCCTGAACTGTCTATCATCATCTCAGCAAATGGAATCTATGCCCAGCCAGGTGACGAATCACTATTCACAGATGATTCAAAAAGCACACATTGAGAGAGCACTCACATTCAAGAAAGCAGCTAATCTTTATTATCTATCAAATGTTTGCCTTCAAAATATCTGCCTTCATGCATCATATTGTGGATGACAAATGTCCCCCACATCATTAATCTACTAGGATGATGATATCAATCAGGAGATTGTTTATAATGAAAGTGAGGACACCAGAGAGTCCAAAATATCATCCCACATCAAAGAAGATGATTTGGATCACAACGAGGAGGTCTTACTTTTAGGCCAGTCCTGCCGGGACAAGTCATTATGAACTAAATCGGTTCCACTACTACAGACATGGAGCCAAACAGATACTGTTACTGCAGGCGCTCCACTTCCAAAGTTCCGAAAACCACCAAGGGCAATGGCATTACCACTGCTCAAATGCCAAAAGTCAACCCTTTTCAATAAGTGATCTGAGTCTGACTGCACCATCCGCCCCAGTGCTGCCACTACCCAGGTCTGGTCGAGACCAGAGTGCTCCACAACCGAAGGCCAGTGGAGATCAGAATGTTGCCCAATACCAATGGCAACTTTTGAGATAGCGAAAAGATTCATGGAGGCAATTGTATTCACAATGACTCCTTGGCCAATATCATCCGATCACATGGACTCAATGATTGAAGATGCTTGGATGGTAGCTATTGAATTTCAGTATTGTCAGCAGGCATTCGCATGTGCTCCTGTAGCTACACCATCTGAATGTCAGTTGCCTGGTGGTCCACCTCGCCAAATCAATCTGTAAACATCAGAAGCTGAAAGTTCTGCATTGTGTTTAATGCTTCTCTATCAGATCGACGATATTGACTATGCCCCACTATATCCCTAGTTGAATATGAAGATAAGTACCATTAGAGAATGCGTTGGCAGATGGGGTACATGAAAATAGGATCTGTGGTTACTGGGTGGATTTCAGTGCTGTGCGACTAAGCTTCGGATCCAGGTCACAGACGTCCTGTTTGACGATGCATATCTCTCCAAGGTCATCAATCATAAGAATTCATGATTCACCCAAATGGAAGTGCTTGATCTACTTTACCATTCATTTTTGTTCACAGCCAATAGCTTGAAGTGCCAGCCTACTACATCCCAGTATTTTTGACATCTCACTCTGCAGATGTTAGTGCTGGCAGCCACACCTATTTCTTCTTCGCTGTCTGAATATGCCAGTTGAACAAAGGCCACAGTTATGTTTACTCAACATGAATATCCAGGAACATTTTCCACATCCCCTGTGGTTAAATTTTACTCCGCAAGCCACTGCACTCATCAATCACACAATCATGGGCCGCTTCATTCCCCCCCCACCCTCCCAGCCGTGCAACTCCGATGGAGTAGATGCCCATCAATCCCCTCCGGAGCTCCTCAGCCATGATTGACTTTCGTCTGATTATTCTGCTGTGAATTCGTCCTCTCTCAGTGCTCCTCCGCTGGAATAGGCACTCCTTAATCCTCTTTGTCTAGATTAGCACTCCTCTAATTCATTCTGTTCTGCTCAGCCTGCGATGGGAGCGTCACACATCACAACAGTGCTCGTTGGTCTGGATTGTCGCTCTAATATTTCGTTCTGCACTCCGTACCCCGTCACCGCCCCCCCCCTCCCCCTGTTCGCTGTTTGCTCACTGGGTGAGCACTCCTCAATCCCGATTGGTTCTCTTCTGCCTGGATTGGTGCTGCTCTATTCCATGCAGCACTCCTGACCCCCCCCTTTCAGCACTCCTCCACTAGTCTGGGCACTCCACAATCCCCATCCACGCTCTGCAGCCTGGCTTTGGCGCACTTCTTTCTCATTCCACACCGCGTCAACATCTTCTGTGTACACATCAATTCCACACAGCACTCCCCATATGGCCCTTCTCTTTGCCTCACAGCACTTCCCACCTGACACTTCTCTTTTGCTGATAGTTGCTCCCCTTTTTCATCTGAATATATCTTATTGCGTTTCAAACCACCATTTAGATTCGCCACTAGCTAACACCTCATTGAAAGATTTTTAGATCTTACAAAGTGAGCGAAACCACATTGAAATTGAATTTCAGTCACTTGCCAGTTACAAATAATCAGAAAATATGGGAAGCACCTTCAGTTGCTTTGCGCCGTTGATGAATTGTGTCCCTCCAATTGTTTGCCCTCATAAGATGGGAGAAGTAGTGGATGACATTGATACCACGTTCAATTGATATCATTTGATTGCTGATTAGGGTTATTGTTTGGGTATAGCTGCATTTTTGTTTGAATTAGTTGCCTTTTTCTTTGGTTCCTTGATGTAGTGAGGCAATAAATGCAATTTTGAAGAAGATGATAGCTTTTATGATTCAGAAGTGATAACAAACAATAACCCATGTATCATATTGGCATCAGCAAAATGTAAATTGGTCCGGAATCAACACGCAAACCTTCCAGACACTCCTGTAGCCCTCACCAGTGCTTCGAAGTACTTCCAGATGCTCCCAGGCCCCTCTGCAGCTTTGCAATGTGCTCTCAGACTCTGCAGGAGCATTCTCAGGTGCGCCTGAAAGCACCAGCAGTAATGGAGGTGCATTCGGGATGCTACGAGATTGACTATTAGAATAGTCACATTTTGGAGCTGCGGAGACCTCTGCCCTGGTCTGCAGGAGACTTCAAGAGCAGCTGAGACCTCAGCGCAGGTCTGCCGGAGACTTCATGAGCAGCTGAGACCTCTGCGCCAGCTCTGCGGTAGACTTGGTGCTATATTCTCATAGCGGTGGTTCAGGGGGGCGGCTGCAGCGGGGTTTATATCTGTTCTCTTTGTCTTACATTTCTATTCTGTTCTATCTATCTTTCAACTTTCATTTGTCAGCGGGGATGAAGGGTAGCAAGGGGGGAGCTCCACCATATAGCCAGCTCACCCGGAGGCGGAGGGGGTATTTAGGTCATGTCATTCTCTAGTAAGTGTGAACACAGTATGAATAAACAACAACAACAGCAGTGGTTCTTAGGGTTCCACAACCACAACACATTTCGTTAATCATATTCATCTTTGTTACATTCACAACATTCACTGCATCAGAATATGGCACGTATTATCTAAGTCTATCTATATCTAATATATATACACCTAGTTTGCCGGCTCGAAGCATTCTCATTGGTTAATTGTGGTACGTACCATCTTACTGTAGCAAATTACAGAATGCTCATTGGTTTGCAGATGGTCATTTTTGGTCATGATTAGTGAACCGTAGAACTTTGCTCTATTGTGGCTCTCACAACTGCTATTGGTCAGCAATGTGAGCTGGCTCTTAACTTGCTGCAAATGATCTAGATGGGTTGGCTGGATGTGATCTGGACGTGCTGGCCCACTGGTAGCTAGATGTGATCTAGACAGGCGGGCTCTCGGATGTCTGGAGCCGATCGAGACAGGCTTGCTCTCTACTGGCTGGATACATTCTTGACGAGTTTGGCTGGCTGGACGTAATCTAGAGGAGCTGGCTCCCGAATCTCTGGAGACGATCGAGACGTGGGGCATGCTTTGGATAAGATAGCAATCTCCAGACTAGAGATAATTGAGCCGGGTTGACTTTCGGCTTGCTGGATACGATTTGGACCGAGCAGCTCTCTCTGGGCTGGACAATGTCAGGATAGGCTGGCTGTTGGCCAGATTGAGATGATCTGGATGAGCTGACTCTTGGTCAACTGAATATGATTTGGATGGGCTGACTTTTGGCTGGCTGGAGACGATCTAGACAACCCTAACATACTCTCTCTGAGATGGTTGTTGGCTAGCTGGATGCGATCTGCACATGCTGGCTGCCAGCTGGCTGCGCACAATCTAGCCGGGCTAGCTCTTGGCTGGGTGTACAGGCTGGCTCTCGGCTGGATGGACATAATCTGCACGGGCTAACTGTGGACTGGCTAGACACACACTTCACGGGCTGGTTCTAGACTGGCTGGACATAATGTGAACCGGCCGAGAGCTGGCTGGATAGAATGGGTTTTGTGGTTTAGGATTCTTTTTTACCCAAGGAGGCGATGAAGCCACCACCATTACTAGTATATACATACAGAGATGATCTCAGTGACAGGGAGTATGTAGTTGGGAGACCCTGGGGTAGAGAAACATTATCACATTATACGAAATACACACTGTTTCTTTCCCAGCTCTCTCTGTGATGCACGCTTGCGGAGCTGTCATAGATCCAAGCAATTTGTGTGGTTTGTCACACAGTCTTTCCAAGCGTTCATAGATCGACGCAATCTGTGTGGTTCATCATGGCTGGGTATCCCTTGATATACTCTCACCCTCGTCCTACACTCCTCGAGCCAGTTTGGAGATGCACTTAGAGGCCCTGATTGAGCGAGATTGGAGAAGTACTTGGAGGCAGTCAATCTGGAGGCGGTAGTTTGGGAGGGAGGCGAGACAGGAGCTGGGACTCTATTCATTGGTTAACTGGTAGTAATGGGAATGTAGAGAATTGTGTACAACATGGTTTGCCAAGAGATGAGAGACTGGCTGGGAGAGGGAGACAGTCAATCTTGGGATGATGCAGTACGCGGTGTATGTAGTACTCAGTGTATGCTGTACTCGGTGTATGCTGTTCTCGGTGTATGCTGTACTCGGTGTATGCTTGTACTTAGTGTATTCTGTACTTGGTGTTAACTCTTGATCATTGCATGGAGAGATAGAGAGGGATGACATAACTTCGTGTTATTAGGTGATGGTCGAGTTGTGGACGAGACAGAGAGAGGTGAGAGGAGATAAGGGAAATCATAATGAGAAACTGGGACTTAAGAGAATGTATTGTGCAAGTCAATTTACCATCCCTGATACGGCAGGTGCGAGTCCCAATCCCGCAGGTAACAACACCGATACGAGTCCTTCCCAACCCAATCAGGCAAGTCATACCCCTGATTCCTCATATCTGTTCGTATCCTCCAGATCACTCTCATCTTCATCCCCCATCTCTCTCTGTCTCGTCTACAACTCAACTATAATCGCAGAACACAAAGTTAAGTCATCCCTCTCTGTCTCACTATGCCAGAAGCATGACTTGACACCAAGTACAGCATCCACTGAGTACAGCATCCACCCAAGATCGTTGTTCTTCCCTTCATTCTCATGATTAGGAGTTGACCCCTGCATGTAGCTTCAGCGTGCGTCATACCTCCCTACACGTTTATCAGCCATCAGCCAGCTCTCCATGAGAGCTGTAAGGTAAAGTCCCATTGTCACATTCCAACGGTTGCGAGTTAACTAACCAATGAATAGAGTCCGAGCATTGTACGGTGGCGTGTGCTCGAGTAGTCGTGTGTGCGCGGGCGTATGCGAAGGTGTGTCTATTGTATCGGGTAACCAGACATGTCGCATCGACATAAGGTCAATCAATGACTAATGGCGCTAACTACGAAAGAGGCAAGTTACATCACAGTCCTTGGCATAGTAATATCCGTACTTCCAAACAGCTCAACACTCCTCCAGGACAGCTATCACGTCCGTTTCAAACAAAAAACAGTAAACAAATGAGAAGAGGAGCCAATCAAACAGTGTGGATCATCTTGAACCAAGCGTGCCCAATGAATTTACTTTCCGACGGCATTCCCGATGCCATGTCCAGTTCCAATACCATTCCTTCGACCATTTCCGAGACCATTCCCATGCATATCAAGGCCTTTTCCGTGGCCACTCCCAATTCCCATCCCAAGGCCATTCCCGAGTCCAATTCCAATCATTCCCATTGCAGCACACTGCTTCAAGAAAATGGGCTTTGGCAGTGGCTTTGTGAAGCAGTCAGCGAGCATCTCAGCAGTCGGTACGTAGCTCAAGTCGATCTCTCCATCTCTAGCCATATCTGCAGCAAGATAGTACTTGGTTGCAATGTGCACAACTGCAGTTCCACGGTAGATTCTGTTCTTGATGCTCGAAATCAGTGACTGTGCATCAGAGAACACGTGAGGGATAGTCGGGATGCCGAGCATGTTCAGAAGATGCGAGATCTGGGTGAGTCTTATGCAGCCTACTCCAAAAGCATAGTATTCGGCATCGGTCGTGGACTGGGCAGTCAACTTCCGCTTTCTCGATCTCCAGTTGACCGCTCCTCTGAAGGTGATGATCAGTCCACTTATCAATTTATAGTCATCCGGGCATCCAGCATAGTCCGAATCAACATAACATCTAAGTGGGCATTCTCCTGACAGTGCTCCTCCGAGGCGCAGACACCAGTCCTTCGTGCCATTGAGGTACCAAAACACGCGCTTGAGAGCTACCATATGCTCATTGCTCGGGTCGTGATTGTACCGGCTGAGAACTTCAATGGCATATGCGATATCGGGCCGAGTGGTGGTCTTCGCGTACATAAGGCATTAAATCATCGTTTGGTATCTTGTCGGATCGCAGTCTTCTTCGTCAGGCTTCCTCTTGTGATGCTTCATTGCCATTGGCGTGGCAACTGGCCTGGACTCGTCCATTCTGAACTTCGCCAAGATTGTCCGAATGTAGCTGTGCTGATGGATGTCGATCATATGATGCTCCCGATTGCGTTTGATGTTCATGCTGAGATAGAAGCAGACGCTCCTAAGATCATGCATCTGGAACCTCTTCTTCATCTGATCCTTGATCTGCCCAATCAAGCCCTTGTTAGCAATGATAAGGAGATTATCGACGTACAGAACGACTGCTGCAATGACTAGGCCTTGATCCTTATCATGCAGCACGAACAGTCCTCCATCGACGCGTGATGCCAAGAACCCAATCGAGATCACAAAGTCTTTAAATGTGCCATACCAAACGTGCGAAGACTGTTTCAGGCCATACAGAGACTTTCTCAAGCGGAGTACCATCTTCCGCGAAGTCTTTGTTAATCCTGGATCGTTGTATCAGCTCACAGTTTAGACCGAACGAAAATATCCCCGCGGCGGGTGCATATAGATCTCTCCCTCCAAGTCAACTCCCAAGAAAGCCGTGCTTACGTCCATTTGATGGAGCTCGAGATCGTACTTGGCGGCGATGGCGAGGGCCAGCCTAACGTGGCCCAAGCAAGCAGTCGGTGCATACGTAGCCTGGTAGTCGATGCCTTCGATTTGGTGATTTCCTCCACGGACTAGCCTGGCCTTGAACCGCTGCATATTCCCTGCTCCATCGCGCTTGATCTTGTATACCCAGTGACTTGGCAAAGCCTTTCTCCCTTCCGGAAGCTCCACGAAATCTCCAAAGACTTGATGCTGACCAATTGCATCTAACTCTCCTTTCATCACCGTATCCCATTTCTCGGCGAGTGGAGACTCAGTTGCTGCTTTGTAAGACCTTGGATCGTTGATCCAATCCTCATGATCATCTGAGATCACAGCTGCAGCATAGATGGGAATTATATTCTCGAATGGTTCATCTTCGAGAGCCAATTGTGCAGACTCGGCCACCCTGCCTGCGTGGTTTGAGCGACTACCTTCGGCCGGCGGCTTCCATGCATCTCCAAGTGACATCTCAAGGCCAGCCAATTCTCATGACATCTTCTTCCACTTCGGAGGGTCTGAAGGTGAATCGTCGTCCGATGGCTCCTCCGTTTGACGTTCGGTTGGTTTCTTCTCTATGGGTTTGGGTTTGGGTTCCTCGATGACATATCTGTAGATGTGCTCATTGAAGATCGCTTCATCTGCAACATTCGGTGCTGTGTACCGCTTCCCTTCTCGGAATACCACATCTTGGGAGCGGTGAAGCGTCTTGGCCAATGGATCGTATACGAAGTACTGCTTGGTCGATATGCTGTACCCAATGAATATGCCAGGAGTGGCTCTGTAATCCAGCTTGTTGCGTTCCTCTTTCAGAACGTGGACGAAAGCGAAGCATCCGAACACGCAGAGATGCTTCGAAATTGGCTTCCTTCCATGCCAGGCCTCGTGCTGGATTTTACCAACCACTGAGCGTGTCGGAGTGCTGTTCTTGTGATAGACCGCCACTGAGACTGCAAATGCCCAGTACTTCTTCGAAAGTCCAGCATCATCCAGGATGCTTTGTACATGCTCCATGATTGTGCAGTTCGCCCATTCGACGACTCCATTAGACTGAGGAGTGTAGGGCGTAGTTGCATCCTTTAGTTTGCCCTCTGATTTTACGTATTCTGTGAATTTCCTGGAGGTATACTCACCGCCTCCATCTGTACGAAATCGCTTCACTTGCTTGCCCGACTCCTTTTCTCTAAGAGCCTTCCATTCTTTGAATATCTCAAGGGCTTCCAACTTGTACTTCAATATGTACTGATCCGTATGCCTCGTGGCATCATCGATAACGAGCAGGATATATCAACCTCCCCCGATGGCCGTTTCCATCGGACCGCATATGTCCGACTGCACAAGCTGCAGAGGCTCAGTAGCACGGGAGGTCGTGGGAGTAGAGGGCGTTCGAGCTAATCTGCACTTGATGGAGCTCTCGAAATCGCACTTCCCAGTCATCTTTGGAGAGTCAGTGATCGTCGGCAAGATCTCCGACGCCTTTAGACCGACGTGTGCCAGGCAGTGGTGCCATAACATCCGCTTCTCTGCATCGTGTCGAGATGCATGCACAGTCGTCATAAGTCCCAGCAGGCGGCTGCTGTTGTTGCCAATATCGGTGTATTCGGTCAATTCCGGAGCTCGATCCAGAACGCGATCCAGCACGAATATCCCATCGACCTGAGGTGCAGTGGCATTCAACTTGCCATGGCGATTGTAGAGGTTGAGACTGTAGTGATTCACCGGTTCGACTTTGATGTCCTTGTCCATGATCTGAGACTGTGAGATGGGATTGAACGATCCTGGCAAATGCACCACTTCTTGAAGTATGATCGTTTCCGTCTTTCCATCTGGCAGCTGGCAAATCAACCTAACACTTCCATATCCGGATGCAAACGATGTGACCCAATTGTATCCCTTCACCATCTTCGTATTCGGATGATATTCGGTGTAGGTGATGAACAATGATCGACGGTGGGAGATGTTAGTCGTGCATCCGCAATTGATGATCCAATCACTAGATGAAGCAGTTGAGCTGGCCACCATCCAATAGTCCTCGATCGACGTGGTGGGAGACGAAGTAGCCAATGCTTCAGTTGATGCTTTTGCTGCAGTGTCCGCAGACTTTGGAGGATTGCCGCATTGCTCGCTCAGCAGTTCTCGGTGATATGCCCTCGCCGCTGGCAATGAAAGCACTTCCGCAGATCCTTATCTTTCCTGTCGTCCTTATTATCTCTCTTATCCCTCCTTGGACTTTTACCGACTTTGCCGCCTCTGCCGCCTTTGCCACCTTTCTTTGCAATGAGCTGAGCTTCTGGAGTGAGCCCATTCTCTCTCTTGATTGCAGCTTCCATTTCGACGAGCTTGGTGATGATCTCCTCAGGCATGGCAGTCATCGTGACGTTTTTGTCCATCATGAGCTCCAGGAAGACTTTCCACTCGTCGTTCCTTGGGATCCCGCGAAGGAGGTAGAAGATGTGCTCTTGCTCACTCATCTTGAGGATTGTCTTTGCATTCGCGTCGGTGTCAGTGTCGGCAGCATCATTGCTAGCGGTCGATGTCGCTGTCGGTCCTGCGCACAGATTGTTATCCGGGATTTTCCGATCGATCCGCGATGTATAGTTGTCGACATCTCCGCAGTTCTGTTGCTTGATGCTCCAAAGGTCTTCCCTAATCTCGAAGATGTTGAGCTTCAACTTTGACTTGTAGGCTGATGCTAGCTTTTCCCAAAGTGTCTTTGCATCATCGACGACCGTGTATTCCGCTTGGATCCTCGGTTCCATGCCCAGCAGGATTGTCGATCTGGCAACAACATGGCGATTCATCCAGTCTTTGAAAGCGGCTTTCTCTGTAGGGGTCGCGTTCGCCGCTGGCTCTTCTGGCTTGTCATTGTATTCTTTGATGATACCATACACTTGCTTCTGCTCGAGAAGTAGGGCCATCTCCGTTGCCCATTGTGCATAGTTCGTGCCATTGAACTTGGTGATTGTGATTGTCGTTCAACTCATCTCGCACGATCCTAATCTTGTATCGCAATAGTCTGTTATAGTAGTCTCTCGGACACTACGGGAGATGTCAAGCAGCCGCCGTCAGAAACACGGCGGAATGCGGGGTAATTGCTTAGCTTGTGGAGACGCTTCTCCGTGACAATGTTGACCTCCACTCGACAAACAAAAGTGGAAGTGTTGATCATTGGTGCCCTTTTCAAACGGAAGGGCTCATAAACTGTTGAACGGTGGCGTGTGCTCAAGTAGTCGAGTGTGCCCGGGCGTATGCGAAGGTGTGTCAATTGTATTGTGTAACGAGACATGTCGCATCGACATAAGGTCGATCAATGACGAATGGCGCTAACTACAAAAGAGGCCAGTTACATCATAGTCCTTGGCATAGTGATATCCGTACTTCCAAACAGCTCAACATCAGAATCATCTGTCGTACTCCCATCAACTATATCACTGTCCTACCTCTGTTCAGCATCAGGAACTTTATTGCATGGTAGAATATGCCAATGTGAACCAAGGAATCAAGCCTGATTCTCATAACTGCTTGGTCCAATATATGCAATGTGACCTCAATAACACCTTCCAAGGCCGGGATCCTTCTGTTCCAGTTTTAGAGTTCAGCTGTGCACTGCCGAATCAGTTTCTCCAATTTCAGGGTAGTCTACAAGCTTGAAACATGATATCGACCTGTTCTAAAAGGTGCAAGAATACTGAACAATTAATATTATGTCCTCCAGCTGAGGAAGATGCGATGGTATTTCCAGCAAAGTACAACAATCCAATTGGTAGCACAGACTGTCTACACAGGTCCATCCAGATTGTCCAACAGACTGAAAAAATGTATATTGTACCTGTCAGAGCAAGTATTGGACCAGCATATTTGGTGTGTGCAAATTCGGCATCAACCAGAATTGATAGCGATGGCTTGTAAATGATCTTTTGGATTGACATAGAGTCCACTGGATGGTATATTGGTTAGAACGCTTCTATCAAGGTGTACTGGAGTACCATAGTTCACCAAATATATCATTTTGTATAAATCTTATGATAATCACTCTCAGAGAGTATGGCTCTAGGTTCAATGTGCACCGAGATAGTCTTGCGATGTGGCCAATGCTCCCTATAGCTTCAAATCCTGCACATTCTAATAGTTTAATTGTGTATAAATTTGAAGACAACAATACACTCCTCAGGATATTCTTATTTTCTGTTCCACAACTTCAGGAGCATTAAGGACCCCTGGTGAAGTTGTCTCAGAGCACCTGAGAGCACATTGCTTTGCATTCAGCCTATTTGGGAGAATCTGAGAGCATCTGAAAGGATTGGTGCGGCCGTTCAGAGTTGGTGTGTTGTTCAGTTATGACTTCCAAACCATTTTACATTTTGCTGATGAACACAAACCCCATTTGTATTCAAAAATGCATTTCCATATACAATGGCAAATAGTACTCTGAACATTTATATCTATTCATGAGTAGAATTGCAATTCCATATCTTTCTACTAACAACAACAATATTGCAGAATAATAATTCAATCATGATTCTATTCCATTGGGGGAAGAGGAAGTATCATCTTCCATAACATTTAACATCACAAGGTCTACTCACTAGTGTCATCAACAATCAACCGAAGATCAGCTGTTATATTAAATATTGTATATACTGTGCTGGCAATTCAGATTATCACTGTCCACTGAAGGTGAGAGAAATAAAAGATAAATGTAGTTTTCAATTATTAATGAAAGCTTTCTAATTGATATTGTATAATTGGTAGCATTTATATTTCATTGAATTGTGGGTCTGGGTCCTCATTCATTGATAGAAATGTCTTGTCTATCAGCACTTTAAAATTGCAGATCTTTCCAACTTTTTCTAATCTTGCAAGTAATGCTAAACACAATCTCTATACCAGCTGGGTTGTCAGCAACCAGTGGTGTGATAAGCACATAGAATCCACCTCTTACCAGCTGCAACTACTTATTATTACATTGAGTATACTTCTATAGACTATTACATTTATATAGATTCTCTTCAGTGGTGGTACAATAGATGTTACAAATATTTCAACAATCAAATTGCTGTGACTGATATGTATAACAATGCAAACTCTATCAGCCTTGGCATTCATGCATGAAGACAATGCACAATGTGTTTTTGCTGCCCGTTTGTTAAGAAATGTCTAAATGTACTACATCTTTCCCAAGTAGTGAGAAATCAGGAGAAGTATTTCTCAATAGTCTTGCTGAATATCATATACTATATGCAGTAGCTCTTACTCAATACTGAAAGTTATACCTTCAACTCATGCTGTACTTACAGTATCTTTAGATACCATATTGTATCAAATACAGCTATAATTGCTTAATACGCTATCCTGTATATTCTCTACAATATTCGAATTCAACTAGACTATGGCTGCACAATTGTGCAGCTGGAAATACACAGTTAAAAACTATAACATATGCAACACCTTCTCAAGATCATTCATTTATATTATACACCTTTAGTATACAATAGTGTTGACAGTATCACAAAGCTGTAGCACTGTAATGAAAACCTCAATTACAATAGTCTCTAGTATCAAAATTGTATTTCAGGTAATATTCCCAAGCTCAATTTATATCACTCTATACTGTTTGAAATTCTAAAGCATAACCACAAGGGCTTTATAATTTTCTCCCAAAGTATCATTGACACAAGCACTTCAATCATACACTTTACTTTCAGTGCCTGTCTTTCTTAAGGTAAAAATGCAACAATTTTAATATCAATTGCAAGCAGGTTGGAATAGTGGAATGTCAACACAATGATATGCTTACTGTGTAAGAGTCTTAAAAATTATCTGGAGGATCCAAAATTCATGCAGACAGAGTTAAATAACCAGGCAATACAGTGTACCTACTCAGTAATTAGTGTCAATTTCTACTCTCTGTAAATCTCCTTCTATATTCAGCCTCTGAACCACTTCAATCACGATATAAGGGTTTTCACAATTGACACAGTGGTGTTCAGCAAAACCAGGTAACCAAATGGCTTACAGTCAATATCAAAAACAGGTAAATTGAATTGTGTTAAGAAACCCATCTTCAATTGATAGAAAATCAGAATAAATCCTCTACCGTGTAGCAGTATATAACTTATTCTTAGGTCATTACAATCAAATGTACAATAACCAAATAGTATTCTGACAACAGTAAGTTTATCTTCTCTAACAGTTATCTCATACTGATATTCAGCATATTCAATACCACAGTATGAAGCACTATAGTGGCCAGTACAAATCGGTGCAAGCTTAAACAAGATGTAGAGACAACTGAATTCAATTGATCCAGAAATGTTGTGATGAAGCAGTTAAGACAATAGATTAAGTCTAAGTCCATGATGGCATTAAGTCTTTATACCAGCTGCCCACTCTCACCCAATGCCATGTGATAATTCAATCCACAACACTTGGTTTAATACTGCTCCAGAGTGTTATCACATTTCCAAAAAACGATATTATAGATAAATCTGATTCAATGCAGCTTGAAACAAAGAGCCAAACTGCGCCATGCCCTGAAGTTAAGTCTACTGAACCACAGACTCTTGCCAAGTTATAACCATTCCGGTACTCCCATAAAATATCATACTAAGAACTTCTGTGCAGTGCTATACCAATAGCTCCTCCCAAAAATTTATCCATTACAGGACTCTACTCCCAGCCCATGTCACTGTATGATTGTACAGTTTGCTTTTACACTTTTTGATTCCAGTCAATAACTCTTCCAGAGATGACATACAATGCCATCAAACTGAGTCACACTTGACATTGTTGGTATTTAGTTGAAGAAATATATGTAGAATTATCAAAGATAGCACTCAAACTAACTGGAATATCATTGATTTCTGCACACAGCCTCTTGGTCCCAATAATGAGTTGTGCTTAAGCTGTCAGTATAGGTGTCACTGTCAGTATTGGTGTCAAAAGTGGAGATGCTTCTCACTGGCTGCAACTCCAATTGGAGACTCATCACCAAGGTTGCACTTCTTTCTCAGTGTGCCCTTGGTAAACCAATCACATAGATGGTGAGTCCTTGTCTGCAACCTTTAAGGTTGATGAGTGGGGTTGTCATATCTGGATGTTCAGGGTCCAATGTGTGTTCAGCAAAGCTTCCAATAATACTTTCTCATCCTCACAGTAGAGGAGTCAACAGCCTTCATGGTTTCATGGCTACTATTGCCACAGCCAGTCTCTAAGGTTGCCCAAATCATGCATTCAGCAAGCTCGAGCTGACCATCCACTGTGCTTCCCAGGGGTTTCGTGTATATCTAATACCATCTCCCATGCATCTGGAGTCCATTGCTCACACACATCCCATAACCAATCCAAATACTCTAATGTATATCAATATCTCTTTGCCTGGCAACAGGCCTACCCATTCCCCAAATTCGCCAAATATATCTTGACAATACTTGGGTAGGCATGTAATGTTTCTGCAGAAGTACTTTTTTACTCCTCCAAGGATGTAAACTATAGAACAAATATTGATCCAAGGTCCTACCATGTTGCCCTCTACACTCATCATCTCTGTATTGTGTCAAAGTATTACTTAGTTATTGTAATCTAATATACACACACAATTAAACACAGCAGCTATTACAGTCCCTGAAGTCAGTTAGTTTGATATTTGTTCCAGCAGATGGTTCATTTGATTCTCTGAACAACTGAATTAAAATGATGAGTGGTCGGTATCCTGCTGCTAGATATGTTACCCTTTCGACTACGATATTGCAGGACTTCATTTGCATAGGTTTATGATTTGAGTGGTATCAAATGTTCTTATCATCGAACATAATGTGTAGACCCTGGCCATGCCCGTTCTCATAACTTATTGTGTGCAATATCACAGGATGACGCGTTTTAGTCAATGTCTACATTGACATGTAGTCTATATACTTGCTAACAACCCACACCCATGGCCACATAATGATGTACTCTACAATGACACAATCTTAAAAGAAATACTGCCACAATGTATCTCTCTTACCACAACCATCTGAGAGTATATGGGAGTCATCAAAGCATTATTCTGTATAGTTACTGTAACACCGGGAGATTCACCCTAAGTCCTAATCAATAAAAGCTCCTAATGAGTTCTGGACTTATAATGAAGAAGATGAATAAGGCTTCAATCAGGATGCGTATAAGAATTACCACCCAAAGTAACAAGGTAACTGTTCAGTTCTCTGCCTCCGAGAGATAGTATCAACTAAACAGTATCGTCTTGAAGATATCAGTATGCTGATGAACACGACTCCAGGAGAGCCTAAAGGAAGTATCCTCAGATTCACCACACTATAGTGATGACTCTCGGACTTCCAATGGATGCTAGACTATGCTCCCAACAACCGGCACTTATACTCGAGGACTGACTCGTCCATGAATGCGATGACTCTAAGTATCGACTTGTCTTATAAGAAAAAGCAAAGTAGTTTCGCCTCAGCAGAAGGAGTAGTGCCGACTCAAGAGTATACTGGTGGAAGTATCCTTGTAACCACCATGTTACCGGGCTGCTTCGTCGGACTCCCTTCGGACTCTAAAGTATCTTCCTGCTCTCTTCCCGATCAACGACTTGCTTCGACGAAGGTACTAAGAATAAGCAAGTAAAAAGAGTGATAGATTTATCCGTGATATAGAACTGAAGAGGAACGTACAACTCCGGACTTCAACAGAGAAGTAACCTCATTGACTTCAATACAGAACTAATTGATAATACACGGGAATAAAGTTAAGGCTTGACCTCCAGGTCGCGAAGGTCACTAGGTATCCGTAGATAAATCTTAAGGTAGATTGTATTTTTGATAGATTGTTATCGATGTCCTTCCTCCCTGTCGGTATCACTGATATATATCAGACGATCCACACCCTTAACAATCCCAAGACTGCCAAAGCCTGTTTCGGAGTTCACATACGTGACTGCCTTGTCATCCTTGCCTTCTACCATTGATGGTCGAGTTCGAACTCCCATGAGTATGAACTACGTCATCAAGGTAATGAGCTCATATTGCAATACTATTGCTATTGGCCATACCTCGTATAAATACGAGCTTATCTGAAGCCAATTATCAACTAATAGGTTCGTGACACCAAGAGCCAGTGAGAGTGCCCTCTCATATACCCACTGGGTACGTATCGGTTTAATGATTGCGGCAAACGACAGAACCCTTAAAATGACTATGCTGGATTGGAGCCAAATTTACAGTATTCTGCAACGGAGTTGTTTTGCCATATATTGAACGGAGAGTATCCCGTGCCACTCAGGACATATGAATCGAAGGTCCTGCTTGCCCAGACCAAGAGAGTGTGGTTGAACTAAGGGTTGATTCGTATACGTCCATTTGGTCGACTAGGCTCCGATATATCGATTAGTGGGTATCGGCTTTATCTTCTGTATGACTCTGCATATCGTGAGATGCGATGGTATTCTGATATTGACAACATCTCGTCTCATGAGGAATAAACAATTGGATCTGAGAGAATAGTCATTTGTTCGGCAACTACGAATAAGGTTTCCTGCCGATACGGATTGCCCATTGACAATAGAGATCCTACGACCAATACAGATCAAAAGATGATACACATCCTATCTGTGCTCGGCCTGATTGCGGTTGTTGATCAATTGGTACAAAGGTATGGTAATGGAAATATTACCAATATGTGAACAAAACCGGAAGGTTGATCCAATTAGGAAATCCGAGTGATACCTCATGATTTTGGAGTGAGTGTCCATACTTGGATTATCGAGTGATCGTGAATGATCCCGGAAGTATACCTGTAACACCAAAGGCGTAACTGTTAATATATTGGAGTTATGGGGATAAAAATCTGTACATTCCAATCAGGATTGGAAGTGCAGATGAGAAAGTTATGAGAATGTGGAAGAACTAGTGATAATGTGAAAAGTACCTTTCAGTGCGGACAATGAGGTTGATACTGTGGCAAATTGCTGTGGAATGCTCTGGGTGGAATGTAATATTTCATAGCATTTCTGCTAGTTCATATGGAAATCATATGTACTACATATAAATAATCAATTATAAATCTCATTTATTCTGTTTGCTTTCTCGTGTATATATCTACATATCAAACAATCAATGCATCAATGATTCCATGTGTGTATACACTGATATATTAATGTACATTTGTATCTAGAATTTGTCTATGTACATATCATCTTTCTGGAATGGCTGTAGAGTGTACTTGGATGCAATCAGCTATACACCTGGAAATGGTACATGAGCAAAATGTAAATCAGTCCGGAAGCCTCACTCAAACTTCTCAGACACTCCGGTAGCCCTCACCAGTGCTTCTAAGTACTTCCAGATGCTCGCAGGCCCCCGTAGAGCTTTGCAATGTGCTCTCAGACTCTGCAAGAGCATTCTCAGGTGCTCCTGAAAGCAGTTGCAGTTATGGAGGTGCATTCATAATGCTACAAGATTTGACTATTAGTATAGTCTAAATTTGGAGCAACTGAGACCTCTGCACAGGTCAGCAGGAGACTTCGGAATCACCTGAGACCTCAGCACTGGCCTGCGGGAGACTTTGAGAGCAGCTGAGGGCTCTGTGCAAGCTCTGCAGGAGACTTGGTGCCATAGACCCACATTCCTAGGGTTCCACAACCACAAGGCATTTTGTTTATCATATTCGTCTTTGCTAGTCTCCAGATTCGCTACATGGTGATGTAGCATGTATTATCTAAGTATCTCAATATACATACATACAGAGATACAGGAATAATTGTGATGATCTCAGCGACAGGGAGTATATATTGGGCAGACACCGGAGTAGATAGACATTATCACAATATATAACATACACACTCTATCTCTCCCAGCTCTTGGTCTCACACACTCTTGCCGAGCTTTTATACATCCACACAATTCGTGTGGTTCCTCACACACTCTTGCCAAGTGTTCATAGATCGACCCAATTTCTGTGGTTCATCATGACCGGGTATCCCCTCATATCTTCTCACCCTCTTCCTACACTCCTCAGGCCAGAACCACTCTTTCTCAAGAATTCCAGACAGACGCCAGGCGTGGCGCGGCGGAGGGGTGATGATGGGCTGTCTGCCTGTTGGCTGCACCGTTTCACCACATCGTTATCGAGTGAACTTAGAGATGCACTCAGAGTCCATCATTGAGTGAGTTTGGAGATGCACTTGGAAGTGGTAATGGTGGGAGTCGGGAGATACACGTGGGGGCCATGATCATGTGAGGTTGGAGATACACTTAAAGGATGTGATCGAGCAAGTTTAGAGAGCCATTCCTACACCATGATTGATTGAGTTTGGAGATGCACTTGGAGGCGGTAATTGTGCGAACTTGCAAGACATAGTGGTGCATGTTGGGAGATACACTTGCAGGCTGGGATCGACCGAGTTTCGAGATGCACCTGGAGGCCGCCATCGAGCAAGTTTGGAGATCCACTCCGAGGCCATGATCGAGCGAATTGGGAGATGCACTCTGAGGCCGTGATGGAGCGAGTTTGGAGATACAGTTGGAGGCTGTGATCTTCGATCTCCGAGACCGTAATTGTGCGATATTGAAGATACACTTGGAGGCTGCGATCGAGCGAGGTTGGATATGCACTTGGAGGCCATGATTGAGCGAGATTGGAGGAGTAATTGAAGGCGACCAATCTGGAGGCGGTAGTTTGGGTGGGAGGCGGGACGGGAACTGAGACACTATTCATTGGTTAACTCATCATTGTTGGAATGTAGAGAATTCAGTACAACATGGTCTGCCGAGAGATAAGAGACTGGCTGGGAGCGGCAGACAGTCAATGTGGAGATGATGCAGTATGCTGTGTATGCAGTACTCAGTCTATGTTGCACTGGGTGTATGCTGTAGTCAGTGTATGATGTACTCGGTGTTAACTCCTGATTATGGCATGGAGCGATAGAGAGGGATGACTTAACTCCGTGTTCTTAGGTGATTGTAGAGTTGAGGACGAGAATGAGAGAGATGAGAGCAGATGGGACAAATCATCATAAGAAACTGGGACTTAAGAGAATTTCAAGTGTGACTCAATTTACCATCCCCGATACGGCAGGTACGAGTCCCAATCCAGCGTGGCAAAACTTCAATACAAGGTCTTCCCAACCCAATAAGTCAAGTTGTACCCCTGATTTCTCATATCTGCTCGTATTCTCCACATCGTTCTCATCTTCATCCCCCATCTGCCTCTTTCATGTGCAGAACTCTACCATCATCGCAGAACACAAAGTCAAGTCATCCCTCTCGATCTCTCCATGCCGTGATCATGAGTTGACACCGAGTACAGCATACACCGAGTACAGCATACACTGAGTACAGCATACACCGAGTACAGTATACACCCAAGATTGTTTGTCTTCCCTTCATTCTCATGATTACGAGTTGACCCCTGAATGTAGTTTCAGCTTCCGGCGTGCCTCCCTACCTGATCGACCGCCTTCAGCCAGCTCTCCATCTGAGCTCAAAGGTGAATTCACCTTGTCACAATCCCACGGTTGGGAGTCAGCTAACTGATGAATAGAGTCTCGGTGCTTGGCGGGCCATCCATTGTCCGCCTCCAATCTCGCTCGATCCCAGCCTACAAGTGTATATCCAAATTCGCTCAATCGCGGCCTCCATGTGCATCTCCAAACTTGCACGATCATGGCCTCCAAGTGTATCTTCATACTCACTCAATTACGGCCTGCAAGTTCACATGATCATGGTCTCCGAGTCCATCTCCAAACTTCCTCGCTTATGGTCCCCAAGTTTGCACAATCATGGCCTTGAAGTGCATATCTCCAAACTCGCTCAATCAGGGCCTCCAAGTGTTTCTCCAAACTCTCTCGATTATAGCCTCCAACTTCGCACAATCATGGCCTCAAATACAATCTCCCAACTCACTCGATCCTGGCCTCGGAGTGCATCTCCAAACTTGCTCAATCACAGCCTCCAAGTGTCTCTCCAAATACCCTCAATGACTGCCTCCAAGTGCATCTCCAAATGCACACGATCACGGCCTAAGAGTGTATCTCTCAGTTCACTCAATTGTCATTTTCAGGCGCATCTCGAATTTCTCTCATGCAAAGCCTACAGCCAGTCCACATATACCATGTGTAGATGGTTAGTTATATAAATACATAGATGAGAATAGAAACTGAATACATGAGTTTTACAAATTGTTGAACACTAAGTAGTAGCTATGATTTCCAGGTGCAACAGCAGCATTCCCAAAGAAGATGTTGTGTTTCCCAGAGTGCTCTACTGTCATTCAAGGGGCTTGCAGACTTGACCCCGGTGCTCCCTGCCTCATCGTTGGTGCTCCCACACTTGTCGTTGGCACTCCCAGACTTGTCGTTGGCGCTCCCAGACTTGTTGTTGGCGCTCCCAGACTTGTCGTCAGTGCCCCCAGACATGAAGCCAGCGCTCCCAGGCTTGTTGTTGGCACTCCCAGACTCTATGCCGGCGCTCCCAAACTCGACGCCTGCACTCCCAGGCATGTCATCAGCGCTCCTGGACTTGTCGCCAGTGCTCCGAGGTGCTTCGAGGTGCACCCAAAGTTCTCTCCGGCGCTCTGAGGTGTTCCCAGACTTATTACAATCACTTCAATGGTACTCCTCAACCAATGATCAGATATCCCAATAACTCCAAAGGCCAGCCGGAATGCCCTCCTATGGTCGGATACTCTCCTGAAATTGACGCATCTAAGTTTACACTCCACATCCTCTCAGACTCTCCTGGAGGCTCCCAGTGACTAAAATAGATTTTGCTGATGTACTCAAGTAGATATAGTTTATTCTGTTGAAAGTCATATTCGATACACTTTGAAAGTCTCTTGCTAGTTACTAATATGTGATTATAGAGACATAGTGGGAAACCATGATGGAGTGCTATAGAAGCAGTGCTTCATGAGGATCATTGAGCAAACTTCAACATACATATACAGGCCATACCAGAGTGAGTTTGGAAATTCTGTTGGTAGGTGTGATCAACATTAGGTACAGATAAACTTCCAGGCTATAAGTATGAAATCTAGAAGGTACACCAGGAAAACTAGCCAAGCACAATGTATCTCTTCTAGAGAAGCTGTTATTCGGGCAGTAATCCATTGCATATTTCACCCATAGTACTTTCAAGTCTTGTTGATCTGCACACTGACTTCGATACTGTGATATACATGCAATTATGTACACTTGATATTATTGATACTTTTCATCACACTACGTTGCAGACTTGAAATCAAACTGCCAAATGAAATGCATTCTGGACACCCATGCAGTTCAATAGACATCATTCCAAGGCCCTGGGTACACTCCACAGTATACTCCTGATTGAACTCGATTGTTCACTCCCTGCCTGCTTCATTGTACTCTCCAAGGCAGTTCCCAAGGTGACTCCAACTACACTGCCAGGTATAACTCCAAGTACAATGTGAAGTACAGTCCCGATGTCCTGAGCATATTTCTCAATATGCACACAATTGCACTTGGTTACACACTCCCAGCCTGTTTCACTGTACACATCCAGGTAAGCTCTAAAAGTGTTCCAAAGTACACTATTTTGTAAGCTCCCAGGTACACCTCCAAGTATGCTCCCAAGTACTCCTCTGAGTATGCTTCCAAATACACTTCGGAGTATTCTCCCAGGTACATATTCAAGTATACTTCCAACTTCACTTTCCAATTTGCTCTCAAGTACACCTCTGAGCATACTCTAATGTCTACTCCCAATCTCACTTAACTATTTGTTTATATTGATGCTCCTGCATGCACAATCCAGAGTCTTACAGAGTTGCATGCACCAGACACCGGAAGGAGAATGGCAGAAGGGGCACCACATGTACCCGGTGTTGGTTGCCATGTAGCCAGAATCATGACATCTGTTGATATCTCAGTCTGAACCATATATTTCACATGGCCACTTCAACACTCTCTCACAATGCCTCACCATCATAATGTTGACAATTGCAGCCTGAGCTTTCCCCAATAAAAGTAGACAATATGATCTTAGAGAGAGCATATCTCCAACTCAGACTTTCAAATGGAATCTGCTCCTTGCTTCAAACCGATTGTATGTGTATGTGGAGTCATTCAGTCTGAGACTGACCATGATGAAGCCAATGGCAATGGCAAATGTAATGGCAATGGTAATAGCAATGGTAATGGCAATGGTAATGGCAACAGTAATGGCAATGGTAATGGTGATGGTGATGTTGATGGTGATGGCAATGGTGATTGCAATGGTGATGGCAATGGCAATGGTGGTAGTGATGGTGATGGTAATGGTAATGGCAATGGCAAGGGTGACAATGTTGGTGATGGTGATGGTAATGGTAATGGGGATAGCAATGCTGTTGGTAAGGGTGGTCATCATACCACCAGTGCTTAGACAAGTATGTTAGTGATGTCAACATCAGTGACAAAGCTGTTACAGACTTAGAGCCATGTAGTAACAAAAATTTCCACAAACTCAGAGTTTTTCATTAAGTTAAAGTTTCCTATGAAAAACATCACTTCTCCTGAAGCATGGCTCTTTCTTGCATAACACTCCCAAGCATGGCTCTCTCATGCACAAGCCACTCATGCACTACTCTCTCGAGTGTAGCTCTCTCACATATGGCTCTCTCAATCACCAATCTCCCAAGCACAGCTCACTCAAGTAGGCTATCAAGTGGGCAATCGAGTAGGCTCTCAAGCATTCTCCCAAACACCAGTGGGTTTTCAAATTCACTCACAGTAAAGACTGCTGGCAGTAAAGTCATCTATAGTTCCATCTCCAGCAGCCAGCCATATATTGTTCCATAACCACACACAGACATTGCAACAAATACACTATAGAATACTATGGACTAGTCATCACACTGGCGACCATGGGAAGCTTACTATGAGTACTGCATGTTCATAGGTACATGAATTGCAACTTCTAGTTGATTTGCACTATTGCTGATATCTACAAGAAATTGGTCAATCTGGAGGTGATTTCTCTGAAGGGAGGGGTAATGAAAGCTCTGATTCTGTTCTTCAGTTAACTTGCAAGTATACGAATGTAACTACAGTTTACTTTACTTTAGTTGTTCTGGGTAGCTGTACAAGATCAATTTAGAAGAAGTTATAGGAAAAGGAGGTGCAAGAGAATTTGAAACTCTATTCAGCAACAAAATTATTATAATGTTAATACGATGAGAGCTTACTTTACTGTTCATCTAACAAAGAGTCACTGGAATGTGGTTCACAAGTTGAGATATAAGATTAAAGCTGAAGCAACTTTCAGAGATCAACTAACTTTTATGAAAATACTGGGTGATAGACTGGGTGAAGAATGTAGCTGATCATGAGTAGATACAGTATCTAGTAATACTTCATTATGAAGTTAAAGGTAGGTTGAATGGGATAACAGAACTTCTTGTTCACAGGTGATGATAGAGCTGTAAATGAGAAAGACAGAAATTGAAAATGAAGTTGGGAAATATATACGAGAATATAAAAGGAACATGGAAAATAAGAGATATAATTTACCTCATAGGGTTTACATTACTGTGATTTAATATTCATGCCTGAACAAGATGAAGTCATAGTTGAAGATGCAATGGTTAAACTTGCCATATCAGGAATAGTAAATTAACTGTAGTATATAATATTCTCTAATTTCCAGTTTCTAAAGATAATTTCCACTGTCTTATTTCATCTCCATCAGCCATTTCTCTGTCATATCTACAACTTGGCTACTGTCTGTGTATACAAAATTCAGTCAGTCTTTTCAATCTTTTCCTTTTATGGAGATGAATAATACCCCTGGCAAGGATCCACCCAATATTGACTTGCTTTCACTTTCCGCTGTTCTCCCATTGTTTTTTTCTCATTTCCCAGTACGCTTTGTAACATTCTACACTTTGGATTCCTCTAATTGCATATTAACTAGTATATAGTATCTCAACAACAGATATTTTCTGCTTCCAAGTTATCTCCTTCTGATGGATTACTTTCTACTCTGTAAGAGTACAATAGTCATGTTAAATCTTGTTGCATTCTGTTACTTATAAGTTTCCCAATGCATACAGTCATCACTTCCATTACTAATGATTTCACAATACTTAGATCTATACCGAATAGTTGAAATATGACACCCATATCAGATATTTACTGTGGTCAATTGTGTTTCATAGTTTTCTCAATTTTGACCTCTAATTGCATCATTGATTTGACATAGCTACCCCCTGGCAAGAACTTCTCTTTATTGACTGAATGTCAGAATCCAAGTCTGTATGATCAGTATGCCAATGTATATCTCCCAACCCTCTTGTCACTGTCTCTCAGTACGTCTCTAAACTCACTGAATTACTACTTCCTAGTACATCCTCAAGTTTAGTTGATTATTACATTCCAGTAGACATAGTCCATAGATTTCAGTGTGTCTCCCAACTCTTGGTGTACAACCTCCAAGTGTGTCTCAAACTTTGCTGGGGTATAGCTGTCTAGTTTGCATGATTTCTGCCTTCGAGTTCATCTACAACCTCGCTCGATTTTAATCTGCATGTGTATCACTATAATTGATCAAATATCACTTGATACTCAATATAATAACTACTTTGATACACATGTTCAAATTTACTTAATTGCCCACTTTAGACATACCTTTGATTTAATGCAAGGATGATATCAATATTAATTTGATGATATGTGCATACAGTATTAGATACATTAATATATTACATTCCATATGATAACATAGCATATCTGGTTGTAATTCTGAAATACCAGTGGCTAAATATACTGAATACAAGATATGAAACATTTATAGGCCTCTATTGACCAATATCAAAACAATACAGAACTAAATTTAAAGTCCTCAGCAGATCTATATAGAGATATCAGCTGCTTCAAACTTTTACTCTCTGCGATATCAAATGTTCTTCAATCTAATTTGCTCTTTACCAGTGTCAGAAATTTCTGCTATATCTCAAAATGATTTTTGAGCATGACTAATCACTTCACTTTGCTCTATTGAAGCCCAAGAGTATCAGAAAGTATCTCAGAGCCCAGGAGATTTACATACACCGTTTAAACCATTGTGTGTTCTGTTAATACATTACCATATTCTGGAGATTAATATTTACGTTTAAAGTAATACATTCAGCATCAAATAGTTCAATATCACTACCTGACATATAAAACCAACTGCCACAATAGCTATTCATTCATATACCAACATGGCAAGTGACTATCAGTTTAAGTCTTATATACTGCAGTAGAATAGATGAAAAGGGAATATTAATACTTTCAGAATCTTCTGAAAACTAACAATCATAATACTGTTTGAAATTATTGTTTCAAGGCCACTGATCAATTTCCACACAGTAATATAATTCGTCCCAATTCTACTCATCTCATAATCAGTACGTGTACAATTTCCAACAAACTGCTAGTTGAAACTGACACTAGATATTGTGATTACATTATCCATCAACCGAAATATACTGAACTTAACTGGTTATATTCCATGTGGTACAATATAACAGGCTATGGGAATGGGTAATAAAATATAAAGCTTCACAAAGTAACAAGATTCCACAGTATTGCTTATCTTACTATATACTGCATTTATTGATACCACATGATATCAACACCCAGAGTAAAAATCGTTATTGGCATTTAAATATGGATATACTGCAGTATACAAAAAGTGGCATGTGAACAACTGCATTGCAATATTACAGGATGATATAACTAACATCTGCAGATTCAATTCAACTAATTAGTACAGGAGACATAGTGGAATCAGTATTCACTATTGTAGAGATGTCTATACTATTTCCCATTAAATATTCACAGTCGGTTCCCAATCGTTAGAGACATCTTGCAATGTCAAAATATCTATGTATGAAACTAGAGGATAATGTAAATTGAGTGAAGACATGTGTGTAACAAAGATTGAATATGGAGATGAGCTGTAGTATGCAAAGAGGAGAATGAATACAGTGATTATACAGAAGAAGAAATTTGCCTATCATATGATACTGAAGAAGAACTTGTATAGTGCTTTTTGCATTACTTCTAGTTCTTTAAGAAAAACACAAAGTTCTTTCCCAACTACATAAGAAATATATTTTGCTGCATACTAGAAATTGAATGGAATTGTCATATATGAAAATACATATCCCATGGTAAATATCTTGCAGAATGTCTTAATTATGTGACAGAATGTCATATTAATACAGTTCAGAAGGATCTAGTATTTTTCTCTCTCTAGAAATTCTTCTTACACTTGACAGCCCTTCTAGTACATGGTATAAGCCAGTGTATTTTGATTTTTTCCAAATATTGCTCCCCTTGAACCAAATTGTAACCATCTGCAAGTTGCCACTCTATTCAGTTCTATAGAATCTCTACATGAGAATAATTCAAAGGCATGGAGTTGACAGACTTACATAAACTATTTGTATAAATACTACCTCTGGAGATATTATATACTAGTGTAATTATCATTAAGTAATTTCAGTACTACTTTGTACAAACTGCAAGAGTACCTAATCAATAAAATCAGGTCAATATTTTGAATGCTTTAGATATATCTGATTCCATTCAAAGTTTATTTACCAACACTAAAATTGAATCTTTTTATTAAGACTTTCTAGATAGAAATTATAATAATTGGAATTGTATAAAATGAATCCATCCATTCAGGTATACCTGTTAGTTCCCAAATTAGTACAAATGACAACTATAAATGATATAAATATAAACTGCTGAAATAATACTTTTATATCTAGTTTAGATCACAGCTTAAATTGTATTCAATTCATCACAGAGCCACTTTATTTTACTATTTTCCTACTACATTCCACTTGAAACTACATTTAGTCTTTACAAACTTATACTATCTCTTTAGTATCCAACTCTATCTTTGAAATAGACTCTTTGTACAATATGAAACTTACAGTTACACATATTACAGAGCTTAAATTATATTTAATTTATCACAGAGCCACATTATTGTACTATTTTCCTACTAAATTCCACTTGAATCAATATTTTGTCTTTACAAACTTATACTGTCTGTTTAGTATCCAACTCTATGTTTAAAATAGACACTTTCTACAACATGAAACTTACAGTCACATATATCAGAAACATCTAGTCACAGAAGTATCAAAAATCACATTCACAGAACAAAGGTATTCCAGCCAATTGCCAATCATTATCGAGTATTAAAACTATTTCTTACAGTCTCCAACATTGGGAAACATATTAGGGTTCATGGATATCAATGACTTCATTAATTGTATGAAGCAAAATCAAGCAAACACCAAACCAACATTGATTAGTAATTAAAGTAATGACTAGTGTAATTCAAACTTCTCTCTTATTTTCAGAAGGTAATATTAAAGACCAACTGGAGGTTTTCTTTCAATGTCAGATATATTGTTGTAAGCTATTATAAACTACAACAGTGCAACTTTTAAAGAAATAGAATTATAAAGATATTGTTATAACTATCCATTCTTTTACAAATTTCCAAAGACCCTCTGTGGTTATTATACTGTCATCAAATCAGTGGAAAAACAACTACCACCAATATATTACCAAAGCTTAATAGTAATACTGAAAGATTTACATTTAACTTCTAACTATCAAAAGTCCTAATCTGTTTCAAATTTGCCAAGAGTAATTTTAAAATGAATTTACTAAGCATATTTTAACAATAACCACTATGACAGATACCAGGTAAGTATTTCCAATCTCTATTCAGAATAGATACCAACAATGACAACATGTTCACTCAAAACTCAAATCACATTCTAGTCCAAATTTCTATTTCTTCTATAACTTCACATTTACACTACATACAATTCAGTTGCAATGAAACAATTCAGAAACTGTATGTATGGCTATATTCTTAACAATGGAAATCTGAATAAACAGTTTTTCTCAGAAGAATGGACATTACGGATCAAAGAGTATCCTGGTGGAAGTAATCTTTTCCCTGCCACTGTATCCTACTGGTGTTTAGACTTCACTTAAATTCAAAAGATTTATCTTGTTGCTATTTTCAAACAATGATCTGGTTTGTACAGATGCAAAGTAACAACAGAGAATGATAATGTTAAAGATATATTTATAAATACAACTGAACTGTGAATATTCAACTCTGAACTATAACAAAAATGTATATTTATTGACTGTCATACTGAGCTAATACAACATTAATGGAATTGATAATCTGCAATAATCTCCAAGATTGAGATAATCAAGTGGTAGCTAATATTTTGTTACCATTTCTAATTATATGTATACTGGAATATTTCTTGTCTAATACATGCTGTAAGCAATCCTAAGACTCTTGAAGGGTACTTTGTAGTATCCAGAACTAACTGCGTTTTATTGCCTTTCTTCTGAAAGTTGATTCCAGCACTCTAACTCATTCCCAATGTAAATATGTCTTGAAGTTGTAATAATGCTTCTAAATATCTTCTTGTCATTGATAAATACATATTTAAATGTGAGCTTCTTATTGCCAGGTTTGCCCATAGATAGATTTGTACTACTAAGTCTGAGTGAAACCATCCTATCATATACCTACTGAGTATATTGTAGTTTTGCAATTATGGCAAATAGCAGTTCACTTAAATTGTCACTACTACATGGTGATTAAAAATTTGTTATCTGTATTGCAGATATTTTGCTATATAGTGTAATGTAATTCATCTAAATTACTAAGTATATGCAAGTTCTCTTTCTTGTTCAATCTATTTAAAGAAATGTAGTCAAAATGAAGGGTAATATTTATATCTGTATTCAGTTATCAGCAATGCATAATAGTACTCCATTGGTGGCTAGCTTAGCTCTCATATGATTATGTATGTGTAGAGCTAGTAGAGTTGTTTTGTGTGAATATTATACTTTCTCAGTGTGATTGAAGTATTTGAGTATTTATAAATTATTGTTGTATTGTACACTATAAAATTCTGTTACCTGGTTTATAAGGAACCACTTCTAACAATAAGAAGCCTACAACAATATTATTATTTCAGATCCTCTAGATGTTTCACCATATACCACCTGATAAGTAGTATCTATTATCTTACTGTCATTATAATACTTTACAAAACCAATTATTAAATAAAGCAGTCTAATTACTATAACCAATTTCAATATCAACAATAATTTCTGCCAGTAAGTATATTCACCAATATCCTTGTTTTCATTGTCATTGGTGATCTACTCTCAAATTCAATGACATCTACCTAACTTACAGTATCTATCACTAACTGAAATGTTATTTTATAAGACAGAAAACCACACCGGCAAAAATTACCTTACATGATGCAAAACTCGTAGAGAAGCTGATTTAAGGACAGTAATCAATAGCATATAGGATGCATAGCACAGTGAGGATGTATGGCGCTGCTTGTTGACTAGATTACTATGATATGCATATGATTGTATGCACTTGATACTCAACATTATGCTGCATTCAACAAGATACCAAACTGCCAAGTACACTTCACTGTATGGTACCAAGTATACTCTGATGTACACTTCAGATTGCACTCGATTGTACACTCCCAGCCTGGTTGAGTTACATTTACCAGGAAGCTCTCAAGATGTTCTCAAGTATACTGCCAATTGCACTTGACAATCTCAGCCTGCTTGACTATATGCTTCCAAGACATCCCCCAAGACACTCGCTAGTACACACAGAGTACGCTTCCAAGTGCACTGCCAAGTACATTTTCATGTACACTCCCGGTCAAGCTCTCAAGGACACTCCAAATTTCATGTTGGCATAACTGTCCGCTCCCAATTGCACTTGATGATGCACTCCCATCCTGCTTGACTATACGCTGCCAAGTGAGCTCTCAAGACACACCTAAGGAGACTCCACCTGCGCTCCCATGACTATCTCTGAGTACATTATTGTGTATACTCACAGGCATAGTTTCCAGGATACTCCATCTTGCACTCGATCGCCCCTCCCAGCCAGCTTGACTGTATGGTCCGAAGTAAGCACTCAAGACTCACAAGCATACTGCCGAGCACTCTGTCACATGATACTCCAAATCCTCTCAATGACACTCCCAGTCTACTTGCCTATACACTTCTCGGTACGCCCTCAACATGATCTTAAATTCACTCTGAATATGCACAAAAGTTTGCCACAAAGTACATACACCTCTGAGATCATACATCAATGAGTACATCCTCAAACACACTCCCAATCATGCTGCCAAGGATACTCCAAATTGCATCTAATTGTTCACTCCCAGCCTGCTTGACTGTTTGCTTCTAAGTTCACTCTCCAGATACTCTTAAGAATACTGGCAAGCATGCTCTGAAGTACACTCTCAAGAGGTAAGACACTCCCAATCTCACCTGAGATAATGCTCATATGTTCCCTCCAGGGTGCTCAATTAAAAGACTTGCTCAGTTCCCAGTGCCAGATACCTCGAGACTGGAGGCAGGCGGCAGGTGGCGTATTGTGGTCAAAATTATGATGTTAGTTGACATAATAGTGTGATACTTCTCTTTCACATGCCCACCACAACAAACTCCCATGATACCTCATAGTCATGGCGTTGACAGTTGCAGCCTGAAATTCTGCAGGAAATGTACAGAAATCGATGAAGAGGAGACAATATATCCAATTCGGATATTTGAGCTAAATCTGCTGCCTGCTTCCCCCAGATTGTGGGCATATGGGTGTGCATTTGGTCCAGGGCTGATGCTGATGATGGCGATGGCGATGTTGGTGATGGTAATGAAGTCGATGGCAATGGCGTTGGTGATGGTAATCATAGTATGAGAAGCACTTCGACAAGTTTGTTGGCTACATCAATGTTAGCATCAAAGCTTCGATAGACTTAGAGTGTTCTGTTAGCCAAAGCTTTCACAGACTTGGAGTCTTCTATTAGTCAAAGCTTCCACAGACTAAGAGCCTTTCTTTAGCCAAAGCTTCCACAGACTTAGAGCCTTCCATGAGCCAAACATTCCACACACACAGAGTCTGCCATCGGCCAAAAGCTTGTCATGATAACACAACTCCTCCCAATGTGCAGCTGTCTCAAATCGGTTGCTCTCATGTAGGCTATCCAGCAGGCTATCCCGCAGGCTTTCAAATTGTCTACGAAGTAGGCTCTGCAGAAGAGATTCAATCACCAGCAGGCCATCAGCAACAACCCTAGTTTCCGTCTGAAACACCCGGGTGTTCCGGACGGCTCTGACGGCTCTGACGGAACCTCGAACCCTCTGACGGAGAATTACACGCTACCCGTCGCCCAGGCGACGGGTC
>Ga0307515_10000958_pt1 | contig 65848 bp, 62 predicted proteins | sample 17_EM_MG_FD_194513 | JGI IMG/M metagenome (GOLD analysis project Ga0307515, IMG submission 194513) | Populus trichocarpa ectomycorrhiza microbial communities from riparian zone in the Pacific Northwest, United States - 17_EM | ecosystem: Host-associated > Plants > Roots > Unclassified | place... | reverse complement strand
CACCATCTCTCCGCTTCCTCCGCGTCTTCCAACGTCTCCGCCTTTCCGTAACACAATTCCTTCCACACCTTCCGTATCTTTCTTCTATATTTCCCAAGTACCTTCGTACCTTCTTGCGCCGTGACACAATTGCTCACCGGCTTCATTTGAATCCTTCCTCTAGTTGATATATACATTAGCGGGCGAATTCAATCATTCAAATGCTTAATTGGATATCGTCTTGGATGCCAGCGGCGCAGGCTCACGTTCATCCTCCTCCTCCGAGACAATATGGACCTCCCAACCCTCAGGATGTAGGCGTTGGGCTGAGGTAGGAGTCAATTGAGTTGCTGTGACTCGTTTTCCAAGTGTTGACGTGAAGGAATTATTTGATCGCCGCTTGCCCATTTCTTTCCTGAATGGTCGCCCAACAGGCTCGTCGTCGGATTCTGAAGTGTCATCTCGACAATAATTGAAATTGTCGGGTATTGTGCTGAGATCATCATCGAGATCCTCATCGTCGATAGATCATCTGCTTCGACTGGTGCTGGAAGCAAGAGGAGGAGGAGAAGTGCGGCGCCTTCTTGTCATGATTTAAAAAGGCGGCGAGTGATAAGTATGAAAAATTAAAGGAGTGACTAAAGGAAATGTGAACGAATTTAGAGTGAATGAATTAAAGCGTTCTGTAAAGGAAAGAAAGCGTTGATATGATTAAAAGCATCATTGTGATGCATCTTTTTATCCTGTCGACGATTCAAGGATCTTGGCTTGTCCCGCCACCCACACTTCCAACTCCTTGGATGGATGGGAACTCAGAACTGAGAATGGCAGGTGACAAGCATGCCGCGGGGTTGTTGATTGGCTTTCTTTGTCGAAAATTGTTATCGCGACGAGCTAAACCCCGTTCGTGTTTCACTAATCATTCAGGCTAACTTCTGCTGGGTAAGGATACCGAACTACAAATTGCATGATAGCCATACACAGAGTTCTATCGCTGCCACTATGCCATTCCCAGAAATACATGTCTCAACGATTAATCCCAACATCATCAACTCTCAACACAGCCCTTCATGCATGAATATGAATGATGTAATAATAAAATAAACAAAACACCAAAAAGAGACCCAAAACCTCTCCAAAAAACTCCAAATTATCACCCATCCGTCCACCCTCCAAAGTGCCAGAAAAATACCCACCCACAACGCAAATCCTTGAACAACCGTCCAGCCAGTGCATTCCTACTTCACAACGACTAATTTGCAGCTGGGTGGCTGCTTGTATCCTTCCTATTGGCCACAGAGCGTGCAGCGGGAGGATTCACAATGTGATCATGCTTGTGTAGCCAAGCCACATCCTCAACAGCAACAACGCTTTGCTCGTATTTGGCAAAGAGACCAAGATTACAGTTTCGGATGACCTCAAGGGATCGCTGCTGTCTGACAATCCTGTTCTGAAGCTTCCGTTCAAACTTTTGGAAGCCTGTTTTCGTTGTCGGGAAGCTTCTTGGATTTGGATGCCGCGTCTCACCATCATCATCCGATTCCTCCCCGATTTTGTCGATCATATCGTTGGCTCGAGGTGGGAGGATGTCATGCAGAGGTGGGTAGCTGTGGCCACCACATATAGGCGTCTGGGCACCATCTGTGCCGTCGGCTTGTTGGCCATGTTAAACGACGCAAAAAAGCATTGTGTTGCTTAATTTCATCGCCACCTGTACCCATCCTGCAGCAGTATGGTTATCGAAGATTGGGGTAACATTACGGGCGTGCGGACCACCATTTCCATTAGGTTCGTCCAGGCAGCCCCAAAGCTCTCGGATTCTCCGACTGGGGTCTGGCCGACCGGCGATTGCAGCATTAGCAATTGACAGAATGGTCGGATCGACAATTGATGTAACTATCAGAAGTATTGATTCATCATCCCCAGGCCAGTGCCATGAGAATAGCTGAGTATTGTTTTCACCCACCCTCTTCCCAGCAATGTCGGGATCCACATAGCCATTGGTAAAGCGAAATGGCTCGACAAGGAAATCGTTCGAGGCGTCGCAACCTACCTGTATCGGCGAGGATCTGTGACCCGAGGTTCCTTTCTCATCATCTTCTGGATCTACACATCATCAGGAAGAGCAAAAGAAGCATCGGGGCGATGAAATACATACCAATGTGCACGAGGTTCCTCTTCTTAGTCGGTGTTTCTTCGAGCCTATTCCACCTTTGGCGAATGCCAACCTCCGCGAACTCGTTCAGTGCTGACTTGAGTTGCTGACTATTAAGGTTAGTCTTGTCTGCCATGTACCGTTTCCAAAGCGGCCTTTTACACTCCAGTTCACTAATTCGAGTAACGCAACGATCAATTAGGAGATGTCATTGCTCGGGGCCGGTGCCTTGCTTGTTGATGATGCTGATGGACTGGGCAATCTCCCAGACGCGCTCCCTCACTTTATTATCTATCTGTTGTGTTGTCAAGCCACCCTTATCCTGCCAAATCCCCATGGTTTCTGCTGCCCAGTGGCTGACTCCAACACCGGCGTTCTCGTCCCAGACGCATACTTGAAGAGTCGGCATCTGGATTGTATTAGCATCTGCGATGACTGATTTTGGCAACCAGAAGGCATCACATTACATTTTAGATTCTCAACGGTGGTGAATGATTGAGTGGTGGATATCAAATGGTTGTTACTCTGAACAAGCGTTGGCAGTGTTGAATATATCGTCAAGGGTGATGCATTGCAGTAGCAGAGGCAAGGAGGGTGTGTCGAAGGTTCTGGAGATTGTAAGTAAGGTGGGCAGGCAAGGTGAATATATATATGGGCTTGGAGGGTTTTCTTGATCCGGTGACATCATCTTGGCTCCAATTTAGCTAGGAGGCAATTTGCTTAGCATCATCTAAGCGCCCTGATTTGTCGACTGAACGCTTAAGTTCATCACAACGACAACTAAAAGCATGCTCTGCAGTCATATCTCACTCGTTTGTCCTTGCTCTAGTTCTTGTACTCCGCAATGACTTCGCTGAGTCGGTATCCATGGAGAATGCACGGTTCATGTAAGGTACAAACTTAACATACAGTGACAACCATAAATCAGGCAATGGGCGTAGGAGGGTCTTGTGAGGGTGCAAAGCAATTCCTGTGATGAGCTGAATGCAGATGTGGTATGCTTTTCGAGATCCAAGGGATGTTGGAATTGAGAGAGCAAGTCAACACTTTGCAAACATGTGAAGGAGGATGAGAGAAATCCTACAAGAGTGGTAGGACCCCGTTTTGGAAAAAGTAAATCGCGGTGCAGCTTTTTCCGAGGATAGCCGGCTTGTAATGGTGTGAGTAGAAAAGAGACCGTCGAGACGCTTCTTCACGTTGTTGCGACAGTTCATTTTGCTAACGAAACATGGATCTTCGTCCACAGTGTCTTTACTGCTCGAAGACGTACTCCTACATCGGCACTTACATCACTCACCTCTGTCAGGACCACAAAGAAAGGATAGTATAGGTATCAGCCGAACAACTGCCAGATGATGGTTTTGTGATCGCGCACGATAGTATTCTACTTCCATTCGTTCATGAACCGCATCACGAGCCTTTTCTTCACCCTTCAGATAGTGATTCCAGCGATTCAGGAGCCAACCCCGAGAATGTGTGTATCGATCCGGAGCAACCTCCAGTTTGGACATGTATTTGTGGTACTCCACACTTCGACAACCGTCTAGCCGGCAAACGGATTAGTAATGAGTATTTTGATATCTTCGACGATGAAATTGATTTATTGTCACCGGTTCCTCGGGAGAAGGAGTATCGATTAGCGCACTGCTGCGTCAAGCGTGACTTGAGCAGAGCTGCTATCAATGAGCTTTTCCGGAACCCTACAATGGCAATCATCAGCAACTTTACTTCGTCCAACACTATATTCAAAAGGTTCAACAAAATATCCTACGCAATGGGCATCAACTCTTGGAAATCCGGCAAAGTGTGTTACAATCGTTTGGCTGATCCAAACAATCTTCGCGACGATGATTACACAAGTTTCTTTCACTGCAATCCTGTTGAATGTATTGTGTTGCTCATGCAACAGCCTGCGTTCAGGGAACATATGTCATATGCTCCAGCAAAGGAATTCAATGATGCTGTGGAATGTATCTACTCAAAAGTGAAATCAAGCAACTGGTGGTGAAATGAACAGGTACATTAGTTGAATTTCGTCATCACTACGATGATTTTGACTACTTCATTAGCTACAGTGGCTGCTTGGAGCTACGATGGTCCCTTTATTTGGCGGTTCAGACCAGACACATCTTACAAACTATTCGGGCGACAAGAAGGGATAGCCAGTATATTTGAGTCTCAGAAACATCGACTTGACAATTAGATCAAAGCCTTCAAATCTTGCAAGCATCCTTGTTGCCCTTCTTTCTGTTCCTTCAAAATATCACTTTAAAGGACATGGAAAAATAACTGCTGTGAAGGGACAACAAATCCACAATCGAGAGGTTGTAAGGAAGGTCTTCGAGCTTATTTTTCGTCCTCTCGACATGCTTTTCAACAGTGGAAAGCTTACGCTTTGTGTGCATGACGGTCGGATGCAGCAATGTTGTCCTGTCATCTGTGCATGGACGGCTGACTACTTCGAAAACATTCGCATGTATTCAATCAAGCAGCCCTGTTGCCCTGTCTGCGAAGCACGGAAATTATCATTGGGAGAAGGGAATTCATCGTCGTGGCAATTGAGAGACTATCGGCTATACTTCCAAACAATGGTACTCACAACTCAGGGAGATGAGAAGGAGAGACAGGAAGCAAGACAATATCTGGAAGATCGAACGGTTGGAACCTGAGAAGACGTCTTTTGCAATATGAAATGCATCTCTCTGACGACTATTATCGTACCCGATATTCTTCATACCGTCTATGTCGGTATGCTTAAGCATTTGATGGACTGGGTAACGTCCTTCCTCGAACAACATTCCATGATTGACAAATTCAACCAGCTCTGGGCGATGATGCCTTCATATCCTGGCTTCACTCGATTCGACAAGCCATATAGCCAGGTGACGCAATGGAGTGGTAAGGAGATGAAAGCACTCGGGCGTGTGATTGTTCCAGTTTTCGCAGCGACTCATTTCAACCCCTCTGCGAGCCAAAGGATTCCCTTCACAGAAGCCCTGTTGTGCGTCAACAACTTAGTGAATTGTCACCTTATGGCACAGTACCGGTACCATACTGAGGCCATGATCGAGTACGTGGAGAATCATCAGGAGGAGTTTCATCGTCACAAGGATGTTTTCAGTCGATTCTGCGGAAGTAAATCTACCAAGAAGGTCTCGGAAGCCTTGAAAAAGCAGCTTACTTTGCACAAATGGGAGGAACAGGAGAGTGACCCCGCTTGGAACAATATAACTGTGGCTGCAAAGAGTTGTTGCGGTGATGAAGATAAAATGCAGATCGTGTCAGAAATTGCACAACATCTTGTTGACGAATCAGATTTCAACTTTGTGAAGATCCATCTCCCCAACCACTTCTCTGACCATATCCGCCAGCTTGGCAACCTCGTAAAGTTAAGCTCTAAACTCCCAGAAAAAGCGATGATGGATCTTAAACAAGCGTACCGACAATTGCATAATCATGAGGCCACCTTCCAGATTTTGCGAACGCAAGCCCGAAAGGAGGTGTTTCAATATAGAGATCTGAATGCAAACACTGCAACACAATGTCGGGACAATGATATGCCTCTAACCAAAGCGCCTATCAAGCGAATGTTGAAAAACCTGCGACCAGAAATCAAGACCCTTCATGACTTGGCCGAGTGGTGCGCAACGCCAAAAGGGGAGCTACAGAATCACATTGCTCGGTGTTTCATGAGATTTGCCAACTTCACAGACTACATCGATCACGATCAGTCGTTCAGTCGTCTCAAAGATGCAAAATACATTTAGTACAACACTGTAGCAATTCCGGTGACGTCTTCCCAATGCGATGAGCAAGCAGTTCATATGGTTCGTTGCACTGGGTCCACAAGCTGGAGAAAGCATAAGCCACCAAGAAATGATACAGTGCTTCTCTGGATGGGGACGAGTCCAGATAGCCACTATATGTCAACTGCGGGACACATTCCCACTCGGTTGAAGTGTCTTTTTGTCGTCGACGATGCTGAATCAAGCATTAGAGGGTTTCTTGCCTTGGTTCTGACGTTTGCAACGGGGCCAATACGTCAGACTGCTGGTATGGTGATTGTCGACAAGAGGGATCAACCTCCAATGCAACCCTTGCACGATGGAAGCTACAGTCGTAAGCCTCTTTTCGGCATCAGAACCACTTATATCGTCCCTATAAGCGCGATCCAAGGAGCTGTACACCTTCTTCTGCTGACGCCGCTGCCAGATAGCTCACAGTGATACTAGAGCAACACGATTGAGTTGAATGCTTTCGCTTTATTTTACATGTAGATTATTCGACTCGATGCTTGAAGTAATCGTTGCAGCGATATATAGAAATCTGATGAGTGTTAACTCTGGGTGTCTTAATTTTTGAAATGGGAGTTGTACAAGCTTGTGTATAATCGATGTCTCAAGGGATTAAATAGTTAAGAATATTCTTGAGATCAACGGAACAGTTCAAAAAACAGTCGAAACTATTACAATCTAGAGCACCACGGTGAAAGACACAAGTGCAATAAATTATCTTGAATGACTAAACATGTTTTGAGATGTCGCAACGACGCGATCACATCATTGAACACTTTGAAGCATGGTGGAAGATTGCAAATAAGTCGTTGGGATTATTTGTGGAGAATGTGGAGAAGGATCGGTGCGTGGGGTCCATTTTCAGAAACCAATTTTACTTTTTGCTGATGCCAATTGCCTGGATCTATGAACGCTTTGCAAGAGTGCGTGAGGATCCACACCAATTGCGTGGATCCTCGAAAGCTCAGCAAGAGTGCATGAAACCAAGAGCTGGGAAAGATAGAGTGTGTATGTCATACAACGAGATGATGTCTATCTACCCCGGGATCTCCCTAATATATACTGCCTGCCACTGAGTCCATCTCCGTTATCCCTGTATCCCCGTATGTATATATATAGAGAGACTTAGATAATACGTGCCATATTATGATGTAGTGAATCTTGTGACTGTAACAACAACCAGTATGATCGATGTAATGCCTTGTGGTTATGGAACCCTAAGACCCACTGGTGTGAGAATATGGCACCAAGTCTCCCGCAGAGCTTGTGCAGAGGTCTCAGCAGCTCCAAAATTCGACTATTCTAATAGTCCATCTCGTAGCATCCTGAACGCACCTCCATCACTACAGGTGCTCTCAGGAGCACGTGAGAATGCTCTTGCAGAGTCTGAGAGCACTTTGCAACACTCCAGGGGGGGCTGGGAGCATCAGGAAGTACTTAGAAGCAGTGGTGAGGGCTACCGGAGTGTCTGGGAGGTTTGTGTACGGCTTCCGGACCAAATTACATTCTGCTGATGTACTCCTTCTGCTGAGGCAAAAGTACTTTGCTGTTTCTTATAGACAAGTCGATACATAGAGTCGTTGCATTCTTGGACAGTCGATCCTCGAGTATAAGTGCTGGTTGTTGGGAAGACACTTTGGCATATGTTAGAAGTCCTAGAGTCATCACAATAGTGTGGTGGTTCGGAGGGTAGTTCTTTCAGGCTCACCTAAAGTCATGTACATCAGCATACTGATAGATTAAGATGATACTCTTTAGTCAATACTATCTATCCGGAACAGAGAACTGAACAGTTACCTTGTGTTCTTTGGGTGTTAATCCTTATACGCATCCTGAGTGAAGCCTTATTCATCTTCTTCTTTATCAGTCGGAAACTCATTAGGGGCTTTTATTGATTAGGATCTAGGGTGAATCACCCGGTGTTACACTGAGTTTATTAATGGCCAGCTATATATAGATTTTTAATCTAATATACAGATAACTATAGATCAACTATAGTTGACTATAAGCTATACATCTTATAGAAATTTATTTAAAAATTGAAATGAGTAGTATCTGTATATTTGTGTATGTAGCAGAGTTTATATTCAATGTGTACATTTGCTAATATAGGTATAAGTATAATCAATATCAAGTATATTATTGATAGAGTCTTTCTAGTGTAATAGGACCATTTCAGATTTAGATATTATTGTAATAGAATATAATTATGTAAATTGAAATTTAAAGTTCATATCAAAAAATCCAATATAGTTTGGAAGTTGAATTTTCACAGTGATTATTTGCTTTTATAAATAAGGAAATCAGTAAAGAGAAACAAAAAGGTAATTGTCTAATCTCTAACTACTTTATTTTATATACAATTTTTCCACTATATTGGAATTATCTTCTATACTTGAATATACTGTTTGAATTCTTACTATTATCTTATATATCACCAATTAAGTTTTTACCCATATAACTACACTATATTATTTCACATTACAATATATTAAACTATTTCTTCATTCTTCTAATATCCCACCACTATCATTGTCCTTTATTATTATACTACTTCTATATCCAATAATATCTAATGATATCTATTTATTTTCATATATTTCACTATTACTTATTTCTAGTAATATCACCTCTCACTTATAATCTTATACTATAATAAAAATACTTCATGAGATAGAAATCCAAACAGCAAAGTAAAGTATAGTTATAGATATAATTTTGTTAAAGAAAGAAAAGATATTATTATAATAAAGGCTTAAATGTCAATGGTAGAAAGGTATTCTAAGCTAAAACTCAGATATGGATTGATGGCACTATTTCTAATACAAATCAAAAAAAGAGATAATACAAAGTATTGGTAGTTTGACTATATATATCAAACAAGAGATGATCTTTTTAAGTGGTACAAAATATGGAAATTGAAACAAAAGAACCTTGGAAAGAGAGTTGAGAAGGTGTTGAAGATAAAGCAGATTCAGATTCCAATATTTCTTGTTTTTGCAAATAAAATTGTATACAAATGGCATTGAATTTTATTATTTTACAGATATTGGCAGAGTTAGCAGTGGTAAAGAAGACAGAAAACTCAGATCATAAGGAGTCCAGTAATGGGTGGTGTAAAAGTTGATGTTTTTTTTAGTGATTTTCATTTGTTTTGGGGAAGGCTCACAACTTTGCTTTTGTTTCTTGTTTGTTTGTTTTATTCATACTGTATTCACTCTAATTAGAGTATGACAGAGCTTTTGTTTCTTTCTGTTACAGCAGAAGCAGGGAGGAAATATGTTAAGTATATGCCATAGCTGCAAGTGGCCGCATGCAATATGGTTACAAACAAACAAACCCATCGGTACCTCGAGACGCATTTTAATTGCATCCGAAGCTGTAACAGGTATATTGTGGAGTGGAAGCGTCCAAAACGTCTTGATTTCTCCCGCGGCCCTTAATTCGCAGCCGGTAATGTTGCTGTTCTCGTCGAGTATATCTTTCACGATGTTTAAGTCGGGGAACAATGTTGCTATCCCAGCGGAGTGGTAGTCCGTGAAACGAAGACAGTTCAGTACGGGGTTATTCGAACCATACTTGAACGCTTTCGTGACGGGGACACCCACGTTCTGTACGAATCTCCTAGTAAAGCCAAGTTCGTTTCCAACGTAGAATAATTCACCTTCCATTGTATTCGTGATACTGATCATTCTGTGCATGGAGATACCTTTAACAGCGGCGAAGGTGTCTTGCACGACATCCGGCCAAAGGTACATATAGCGAATCGACAGTCTGTCGTTACCGAGGGAAGAATGAATGGTGGTACCCTGTTGAGCAAGCGGGGGGAGCGGCTGGGAGAGTTGAACGGAAGCTAACTCTATAATGCGAGCAAAGAGATAGGTTGACGAATAGAGGAGAATGGGAGGGGCTCGAAGAGAAGAACTTGATCAGAGGGGAATGCTGTAAGCCGAAGGCGTAACTAAGTGAGCAAGAGATGTGATGTATGTAAAGCATGAGCCAACCACACTCTAAAATCTCGTGATCTGACATCATTAGAGCTAATCTAATCGTAACTTTCTCATCTTATCACAACCATCATCATCTATCGCGCGATTACTATACTGATACAAAAGACTGAGGCTTCCCGTCCGCTCAGCCATATCCAAGCATAACATCCCCAAGTTAGTACTGCAGTGGATAATCATGCGGGAATCCCTGGTACTGTAGTCTTGCCCCGTTTTTATCACCGGGTTGCGAAGACTTTGATGTCCCTTCGAGGGATAACTATTACAAGTGAACATGATTCCATGTCGCCTCTTGCTACAATCGTTTCCGGAAAGAACTTCAGCACCATTCGTACCGTCAGACCAGTTGCTTGGACAAGCTTTCGAGATGGTTTCGATGCCGTGACAACGGGCTTGATATCTAGGTTGAGAGTTAGGTTTTGAAAACGAGTCTGGAACGGTGACTAGATGCATCACTAGTCGTCACTCGAAATTGGGTTTGATTTTGTTCTTGCTATTTTTAATCACCCTGTACCCAGTTATTATCTATGTTGGGGCATAATTCGAGAATTTTGTTTCTGCGATCACTCACTCAGTTTGGCGTTAATACCCTAGAAATGAAGACTTGTCTCTCATTGCTAGACTTTCAAGCCATGCCATTGACGAATGTCACTCAATACCCAGAAATAAATATTCGACTAGTACGCATTGCAATACACTCTCCTCTCTCCGTCAACTCCCAAGGAATAACGGAGGTTCTAGTTCTGAAGGCGACAGGCGTAACACAAGGGAGAACGATAGGCAGGGAATACGCCATCTTGAGCATTACAAAGCCCCTCGCTGGATTATTTCGCAGGCTGAAGTTGACGTTTGATCGGTAATACCTCGTGGAACTAGAGTGCAATGAAAAATTGAAGGAGTGGGCGAAATCATAGTTATCACTCGGCTGTAGATGAGGAGGTTGCCTGCTAGCCCTGCCTCTGAGTCGAAAGATACCCCGCAGTATTAGTTGTACTCAAGATGAGCTAAATATAAGGGAATTAGAGCTAGAAAACACATAATATGCGGAGGTGGAGAATTAAAGGATGATAAAGCTCTCCCTATAGCTATTAGGAGATATTCGCACTCAACCCAACCAACCCCAGCCAACTCGTTCTCGCATAATACTAGGGATAAAATTTGAGCGTCAAACTCCTTCAGAGTAAACATAATTATCTCTGACAACCACCAGCTCCCCGTCTTTCATCAGATCACCTAGTTTAAATAACGAACAGTACTGCTGCAATATTCTGACAGCACATATCTTGAGCAGCAGCGACGACTCTTCCAAAGTAATTCACTATGAGTTGAAACCCATGAGTTTTAACTCACAGCAAACCAAGCAGAAGTAGCTCTGGGAGAAGGCTTTGAACCCAATAACGAGTACTCGAAAGTTAGTGCAGATTTTAGGTCTTTGCAGTGACTAGTCAAGCGAACCATCCCAGAGTCCGGTGAACGTCACTGTGAATCATTACACAGAGAATTTCCAATGTAGCCAATGTTTATGTAGGGGAAGATGTAACCACGGATATTACTCGGCTCTAGATGCCAACAACCGTGTGTCGTTTCTGGGCTCATGTGTTATTACACCGTGAAAAAGCCCTTGAAGGCACTCTCGGTTGGGGAGATGGGTGGTAATGATGGCGGTGGTGTCTAGATAAAGCAATAAGTCGGGTTTGGTTCAAAGTCTAGACTGTCGGCTGCTGCTCTGTATTGTATGTGTATGTTTCGAATGCCCCTTCCCGCAATATCACGACGACTACTGTGTCTTGCTGATCATCTGCTGTGTCTCTTGTACACCGGCAGATCACACGAGGCGACGCCATGTCGGTGCTGTTCAACGTGTACATGTTGGCTTCATAAATCCATCACCAAATACTGCACAGAAGACCACTCTCGTATCTTCAAGGTACCGAAGAGATCCACAAAGATGCAGTCTGCAATGGCTTCCCATATCATTCGTCATAGTAAAGGAAACGCCGCAAGTTTCACATACGATCACTCGATTCTCCGAACTCTACTCTTCTCACCTGTACATTACCCAACCCAATCGGAAACCCTCGCGTATTCGACAAGTACACCCATTCGCCTCTTTGCTTGACTTTGTCCAAATATCAATGAAGGGTGCGTTGCACAGACACTCTGAGACATACGTCATTTGAAACTCTTACCGTGCAGATCCCAAATTTCGTACATGCTGAGCACCAGCAGCAGCACATGCTTGCGTTAGTTCTTTTACCATATCGGTGGATATGAAATGTTTGGGTGTCCTTTTCATCCCACTCTCCTTCGTGTATTGCTAGAAATGGTGGTACGTGCCTTGAGGATTACCAAGGCTCGGGATACATAACACCGTATTCCATTGTACACGAGTGCGAGCGGGGGATATGGATGGCTTGGATAATCCTCAAAGCCAGGCCAGCCAGAATGATGAACCAGTATTTTGAACCCTACGGCCCTAGGTATCACGGGTGGGGCGTATCACAAAGCACGAAGAGGTGGGCCAGAGAAGAGCAGCACATGCTCTGTAACCAACCCTTTCCTGCACATACATGGTTTAAACCGCTCTTCTGATGCAAGCCTCCCCACGTACAACATCTGCCTTTTCATTCCGGTGAAGGTGCAATGATTGTGGTGGTGGGTGTCTACTGTAACCCATTCAGCCCATCCTGCCACAAACATATAGTGGCGACCTAGGCGTTTCCAACCAATGAAGCAGCGACACAACGTTTCCCACGCCCACCAGCTGAAATAAGGGAAACCTTCATTCCGATGGTCCACACTCACGTTTCCATTGGTTCGCGAAGCGAAATAGCCAAAAGCACTAGGGGGCTGGATGATGGATGGTTGTTGGCCCGCGCTGTGGGGATCACACCCAGATTCCGGAAACGCACGGACAAATGTGAACGGATTTTTCCCATAGGTGGCGTTTTCCAGTACACTGCGCATCCGGAACAAGATAGGTAGAGCAGAGTAGGCAGGATTTGACATCGGAACCTGCGCACTTTATCTGCTACACATCCCGTTAGGTGAAGTTGAGTCCATGAGCAAACAAGCTTCAAGCCGCGCGCCGTTATTCGTCAAAGTGCACTTTTGCAACGCAGCGTGTCGCTCCATCTCGAATATTGCTTCATCAGCTGGCCTAGCCCAATCCCATCGATTGCGCATGGTGTCTACGTATACCAGCTGGGAAGTTTTCCCAATCGTTGGTAAAATGTCATGTGCATTCATGAATATTTTGTCCATCAGCTGGCGCGTATTATTGTGTAAAATACTAAGTGTTTATACATGCTTATTTGTGCATTAGTATGTATAACACCTGGACTTTGGTGCAACCGCCGAAGTCGCTATGCTACAAATACTTCAGTATTTTCTAATCTTCTAAAACATCATGCACCCATACTCACTCGCGCAGCGCTGGAGTAATAGCCCCGTGATACACATATACCATGAAAATATGCATGTGTATCCAGAATCACGGACAAACAAATCCGCGCCTGTGCAGGAACGCCTTGTCATTAACGTTGAAAAAGTATATATACTTAGTACATACTGCCCTGTACGTACATGTACATGGATGTCATCGCCGTCCCTGCAGCCTTCTTCATCGCCCATCTATATATGTAAACGGACAATATATCGGCCACGGCCATGAGCAGATAGGGTAAAATATTACCTAGGTATTCTGTCCGATTTCCTGCAGGGCTGAAAGCTTCGAAAAGGAACAAAAATGCAAACACCACCTCAGTCAGATCCCACCGATGTCAGCTTCGCCGTTACAAAAAGTAGCCGCACATATTTTTTATCTTGCCACTCGCTCGCTAACCCACCATCACCGGTCGCCGTTTCACCCATTTTTCAAACATTGCTCCTCATTCGCGCGTCGATTACAATCCGCATTTACACACCGGACCCGGTCAGGATTCCCCCTCTCCCCATGATATACTTGAGTACCAGTACCCGAGTCCGCGCTCGCCCAGGGGTGGGGTGCCAGGGATGAACAAACTGTCGGGGGAATGATGCGATGCAATGTGATGCAATGCATGGATTGAACGGGATGGAACGTCCGCCGCCGCGGGGTAGGAGGGGTCGGATCGGGTTGCCTCCATATGCCACACCCAAAGAAAGAACTTGTGGACGATGATGCAATTATGTACTGTACAATACCGGCGTTACTGCCTTGCAAATTTATACATACTATATCCGTAATGAATTCGCTAGATATTGCTGCGATGCGAAGGTATAGGGGATTCTTCTAATCTTGACAATAGCAAATCGATCTAGATCACCCATACATTGGAAACATAAACATATAAAGGTGGTAGTGGTGTTGTATGTATTGTGGTGTCAAGTCGATGTCAACTGTACACCCTTCTGGAAAGATTCTTCCCTTCTGGCGAAGTTTATTCGTTGTGGACCCACAATACATGTAACTCGGTTCTCAGCGGATATTCCAGAAGGGTGCACGACATAATAACAAGGTCTCAAGCTCCCCAAAAGATTAAGAACCTGGCAATTTAAATAAACAATACAGTCGGCAAATCTCACAGAAGATTCGATATTCAATATCGGCGGTCACATTTCAAATGCTTACCCACGTACCTGCAAAGGTAGGAGTAAGCAAGCCTGAGTGAAAGCGAAAAACCATTCATATAAATCCAACCATACTCCCTCACGCATGTAATTCTGCGAATTGACGTGGCCATGTATACAGGTGATAGTGAACACAATTGATTTCCCCAACTCCAAGTAAAAAGCAATAGTTCGTGATGTCGTTCATGATAATAATCCCCCCTCCTCCTCCATCGCTCCCCAAGTCAATCCCGTTCAAGGGGTGCTGTCATGGTCGAGGCATACATTATACATGCAGGGTTACTCTACTGCTGTTCTCTGCCCGCATTGTGCAAAACGGCCGCGTGACTCTTCTTTAGTTGGCCAAGAAAGTCACCTCCTGATGCCATTGAATTTCCTGGAATTGTCGATTAGTTACTGACGCTATGACTAGGGTTATGCTAACTATACGTACGTTTCTGTCCCCAGGCGTTGTTGCTCCCCTTAGGTGTGGACCAGCCTTTGTCACCTTTGTAGATGATGGGCCTATCGCCTGCATTTCTCAAATCAGTCAGTGAACGGCACTTTCAAGCGCATGTTGTAGTGGGCAGCTCAGGTCTCCCGTCCGTCACACTGTTTCTCAGCCCTTCGATGAACCCCCCAAATATGCTGATATCCGAGCCTGGGAAAGCAATTATCTGTTTCAGAGTACGTACCGTCCGGTCCCGGTGCACGGGCAATCTGAAGTTGGAAGTCATAGCCTAAAGCGAAAGTATTAGCCATAAGCTGGTCGCTTATTACTTTGGACTCGAGCGATCAAAGGAGTCTGGCAAGGTGGACTGGGCAGATAACAATAAACAGAGCATCGGCGCTCCCAAGCCTCGCGTAAATATCCCACGAATGTGGTTCTGTGAGACGTGATAACACAGTGGACCGAAAAAAAAGTAGGGATGTAGGATGGCTAGGAGCATCATGTCATGCTGGTTGGTGCATCGCGGTTCGCCGCTCCAAGAGAACGGAGTCTCTCTCTCCCAGACGCGGCGCAGCCAAAGTCGTACAGATGACCGAGAAGGGTATCTGAAGACGAGGGTTGCACATAAAACGTTTTGGATACATGGGATCGACAGTAGCAGCTCAAATGAACTGCGTAAGCAAATTATGAAGCAACAGCACGTGGGTAATGCTTGCTTTATAATGGTAGCGAGAGCAACGTGTTATCCTGGAGTATAGTATATCTATCGTAGGTTCTACGACACTATAAAGCGAGGCAATCGCGGGTACGATGGGGGAGGTAGACGGCAAGGCCCCAACACAGAAGATAAAATAAGACTCCTTATTGTACATACCTCTGGTGAGCAGTTCAATGGCTTCCTGCGTATTGAATCCATTGACAGGTACATGCTGCTCGTAATATCCAGCACTAGTCTGCTGCTGCTGTTGGTGATGGCTCATATTCATCCCGCTTCCCCAGGCACCCGAGTTTCCATTGCTGGTATTATTCTGGTTATAACCCTGCCCAGCGTAAGAATCCCCGCTACGAGGTATGCCGCGTCGCTGTCCCTGACCACGCTGGTTTGTGTTCGGGCCGCGCCATCTATATATCCAGACCCATTAGCCCTGTCGCGATATACTATATTTGACCATGGCTCAAGGCTGGAAAAGGCTGCTCGGGTATAGCCGACCCGGGGTCTGACAGGCAGGTACGAAGGGGACGGGAGGGGTGTATGATTGAGCGATACCCCCAAGCTCTGTTGGGGGAGTGTGCACGGAGGCAACCCACTCATTACCGGTGTTCATGATAGAGTCGTGCGAATCCGATGTGGTCGCCAAATATCGGGTAGGACTGCTGATGGTAGGCAGGAGATTGACGAGATGTGCGGTGAGCTAGTATACGTTAGAGATGGAGGCGAGCGACAAAAGTAGATAACCGACCTCGAGCGGTACGATATGTGATGAAGATACTATGGCAGCGTAGCACGCACTCGCTTTTGATCTGCAGTCGCAGTCTTTCCAGTCTTTCCTTCCTTGATGGGACGTTGCGATCGACAAGGGCGATGAGGGGTGTAGTTGATTGAGGTTGACGTCCGCATGCGGCCAGATGTCAAGGTCAGACGTGCAACGGTCGTGGGTCAGCTATACGCTAGTCTCGATTGGCGTGCAGCACTCTAACTTTGTTTCGATATCCGAGACTCGAGTCTGGACAACAACCTGACAACGACAACAACCACGCCGATGAACAAATTGAGCTTGAAGAATAATCAATCTCGCTCGATACATTTCAGCCACCTGACATTTCAATAAATTTATTTCCGTCGGGTCAACCAACGTGCAGACAGCGCACGAAACAAAATTGAGCCAACAAATTTCGAGCAAGGGAAGCACTCACCGGTAGCTACTTTACAACGCACAGCGCAGCAACGACGAGGAAGCACAGTATGGAACAATAAAGTACGCAGATTGGGTACTTTATCAAGTACTCTACGTGTAGGATTGAACCGATCACCCGCATTTAATCAACGGTTTCAAGTCGCGAAGTCACTCCGGTTAAAACGGGCAACTCCCATAGAGAGATACATATGCAATGTATCGACTATGCATCGACAGGAAGTCCCACATAACTGCACCATACAAATCATATATCCCATCTATCACTCAACTGCCGAAAGGAAGGGGACACATCTCCGGAATTTGGTATCCAACGTAGCACGAATATGCGCAATCCGTAGCAATTGAACAGGCTCACCCCTGCTTTTCGTGGGTTGGTTCCCAATTCCCATCATACAGGAGTTGGCTATCTTCCCGTTCCCCTCTCTGTTCCCTGGGTTCTTCAACCACGATATATTACTCTACGAGATTTTGTGGAACACCACATAGTCCGCATGTCGGCAACTAGGCAAGAAAGAGAAGTGTTCTCCGAAATCTGAGGCGCTGTTAAAGTACAATGTGGCGATGTTGAGATGTTGGAGAACTGCGCAATTCTTTCATCCGAGGTCACGGGTTCGAAGCCGGAGCTGTTTGTATCTATAGCCGCACATTCACATGCCGCAACGATCATCCCAACACTAATCTTATAACAGTGCCAATTATTACTATAAGACGTTCGGATATTACCCTAATCAATCGCACTAACCAGACACTGGGCTCCGAAGCTAAGTAAATTTCGTCATCATACCACGGTAGATGTTGATGATATCTGCAGGTAGGGAGCTGGCTGGGTCGAGACGACACCCGACATCGCAAATCGACGATAGGGCCAAGCAACAAACACATCACCGATCTTTTCTCAGATGTTTACCAAATAACAACAGCCGCGCAGCACCGGCTTCCGACTTGCAATATGCAATAGCAAGGTGGGGAAGGTAGGGTCCATCTACCTACGCACCTACGCACCTACGCCGTTACTGAGACCCCACGATATTCATTCACAACTACCGACTGGTGGTCTTGCAGCAATTGCAACTGCCAGTGCCAAAGACAATAAAAGCGACCGGGATTCCTCGCAATTCCGAACCGTTAGTTAAGCAGTTAGAGATGCCTAAACGCCCCAAAAGCCCCAATTATCAACCAAATGCGGTGTCGAATTTCACCCGCCAATTGCGCTTAATGGCAGCCAGCCTTACTTGCTTTTTCCATATTGAACTCGGCACATCGAAAGCCTCCAGATCTGAAGCCACGAGTTTATCACCGTCGGTATCTTAAGTATGTCCGTGCTCGTTATTTTATACATGTATACCTTCATATAAACAATAACATCTCTTAACTTCGGAAGGGGGCAGGCTACCTACAGGCTACCTACAGATAATATCAGTACCACCAAGAGAAAGCCTGGTACTTGCTACTATATCATAAGGAATAACAGCCCACGGCGATGCCGATTGGGGGCCTACTTAATACAAACAGCAATACCAAGTCAAACAAAACAGCTCCAGAACCCGAGATCGTCGTATATGATTGCCTATTGATATCAGTTTAACATAGAGTACGAACCGAACGAGCCTCACCAGTAGTGAGTGTACGATCTCCGATCAAGTGATGTGCAAACGCGCCGCCAGCCAGTCTAGATCTCCTTTTCCCTGCGTCAAAGAAAGGGCTGAACAGAGCGAATACGGTGGACGGGGTGCGCAAAAGCAATAAAAAGCAAAAATAAAGGCAAGAAAAAGCAAAAAGCATGGTGTAGCCGTTGGTCTCATATCGTATCACATCGCAGAGGGGCGTGGTAAGAAGAAGTAAAAGTAATTGGCAGTTTTATCGATTACAACATGCCTACGCCTACCACCGCACTGACCACCCCGCCACCACCTTCCACCATATTCGGGGAAGAGAATTATTTTTGTCACCCCGAAGAAGGCATATCTGATGTGCCTCGTGCCTCATCTCGCTCGAACGCCAGAAACGGTCAAAGAAAACCAACCGGATAGGAACCACTCAAACAAAAAAGGGACTTACAATGCTCGTCCCCCACTTACCGGTATCTATGTACCATCTTCGCGCACACCTTCCGACTTTCCGGAGGCTGACAACGGGCCAACCCAGTGTTCAGGATCAGCACGTCAATCCGCATGAAAAAACGGTTTGACTACGCTCCATTTCATTGGTCGAGGGAGCGAGGGTAGTGTCACAGGAGGACATCCCCCCATCTTCCGACGCTTGAATCCCAGTTGTGTTTGAGAAAACTGCCGGGGCTAGAGATGATGGAGGAGTTGCGAATCTCAACAACCCCCCTTCCCATCTTCTGACCCGATGAGCGGCGGAAAAATCGCTTAAAACTGAGTTACTAGTAGAATGGGTCCCTGACATCACAAGTCCCACACGTGCTCATGGAGACGGAAATGGAAGTTTCTCAGAATCTCTCTTCAGTTCTCATATCAAGTATTCCAGCCGAAGAATTTGGGGGCTGTACAAGCCAAAGACTCCCTAAACTTATTGTACGCACATAAAAGTACCCCCACTGAATCCCCCGGTAAACTGACCCCCGAATATGATGTTGACCCCAAGAAATTCACCAGAAACCCATAAAAACGCCTTGCCTCTTAAGGATAATCCCCGCCCTCCGCATGTAGTAATCATACAAGAACGCCGAATGATAATTCCAATCCAGAAACCCAGGACAATAGCCATTAACACGAATACAGATTGTGCAAACCAAAAAGGAAAACGATAAAATATCCCGCCAAACCCTAACAACGTACAGAAATTTTAAACCCTCCATAACCCCAATGACCCGCTTATTGACAAAAGAAAACCCCGGGTACCCAAAGAGATTTTGATATATAGATTCAACCAGACAGAAGAAAGAAATATTTCCAAGAATGGTAAAGAAATAGAAACATTATTTGGCCTCAGGAGAGCAAGAAACCAAGGCTCATCTTGTCACCTCGCAGTTCCTCCTGCTGGCTGAGCTCCTGCTCTGGGTAGGAGACAACCCTCTGTACCGGCTTGGGAGCAAAATCCACGATTTGGGACAGCCTCCTCTCTTCTCGCTCCTGGTAAGAGGTGTGTGGATGTGGGTATTTGGAGGAGTCGTAGATTTCTGGAGATGAGAAGAGATTTGGCATCGACTGTCTAGACTGTCTATCCTGACCGTGATGATGACTGAGCAGTGGTGGGAGAGTGTTGTCGTAAGTTGGGGACGCCGGAACTCTTGGAGACGTCGAGAATGACGAAGCCGAATCCGAGATGAGCGAAGGTGTCTGACCACGCGAATACTCCGAGTACTGAGAGTATGTTGGGGAGACCATTGAATCTCCTGAATTGCCGTGCACGAAGATGTGAAGTCCCGTCTGTTGTGGAAGAGGCGATGGTGTAGACATAGGAGATGGTGACATATCGGTGCTGTTACTACCGCGATGACTGTGGTTGCGTTGGCTATTCCTCTGGCGACCGATCAATCGTCGTCGTCGGTTCATCCCTCCATTCCACCAGTTCTTGACAGCATTGTCACTCCGTCCGTTGAGCCTTCGGGCAATCTCTGCCCACCGCTTGCCCATCTCCCCAACCAAACGTTCGATCACAGCACCTTCCTCCGGGGTGATGGGATCGTGGTTGAGTGTGGGCTTAAGGTTTTGATGGAACCGCTCCCGACACTGTTTTGGTGTCCGGGAGCCGATTAGAGCTGAAATCCGAACCCAGTTGTGGGCTCCATGGGCCTTGACTAGCGTTACCAGCATTGAGTCCTCATTCGCGGACCAGGGGCCTCGTCGATGACCTTGCATTTTGGATATTTGTTATTTGATTGTTCGGGTGAAGTACTAAAAGAAGCAATTAGTATAAAGGTTTGAGAAATATGAAATCGAAGAATGGGAAATACCAAGAGTGTTTATATGCAACGAGAACCGCAAGTTATGAATTCTAGCTGCCGTTCCAGATTGAATCCAGACTGACAGTGACTTTTACTCACTCCCACGCAGGAAGTTGTTATGTCCGTTTGCTTTCGAATTTCGAAGACGGAGTCTCTTCCAGGACAGGCCCAAAAATGGGCTTGTTTGTTTGTTTGGTGCAGACTCTGGAGAAATTGATATCGATATCCAAAGCCCAGGAAAACGTCACAAGAGATGATGGCCAGTGATGAGTCTTTAGAATTAAACTCTGGTGCGGTTCGGACTAGTGTGATGCCTACGTTGACGTTGGTTGTAGTGGAGGTGGTTGATAGACGGATTAAATGTGGCAGCGAGATCCCCGAAAACCGAGATCGAGGTTGTGTACGATATTTCCGACGACGATGAAGAAGTAGCAAGACGAAAGTAAATCAATGAATGAGTTTACCCTTCCGATAAATGACGGAGGAAAGACAACGTCAGGAGTATCTTCTGTATTTTGTATTAAATTTTGGCGAGGTTTGGAGGGGGCTTTTTGTGTGGGCGGCGAAACTTGCGCCGAGGGGAGTCCGCTTATTATATGACAGAACGGGAGGTATGTAGCGGTACCCGCGCTGTCTCTTTTGGCACTTTCCTCTCCTCCCACAAACGAGAAAAAACAATGAGGTGCAGTTAAGTTGGATCCAGCAAGCTGGGTGGATGTGCGACAGGGGAGCCGTTGTTGGTGTGCGTACGGGATGGGCGATAATAACGATGCCGAGTTTGTGGCATGGAGCGAGACAACAGAAGAACATCCCGGTTCCTGGGGTAGGAGATATGCGACTGTAGAGAGTAGAGTGAGTATAAGAAAAGTACAACCGATCCCCAAGAGGAGACTTGCGCCGGGATGACATGACCACTGATTTACATTTATTGTGCGTATTGAGAATGGGTAATTCAGAACGTATGGTCACTCAATAACATAACATATCATCCACCATAGTCATCATCATTGCACCTCTTGAGTAACGACGAGCTGGAACTGAAACTGCGAGACAGTGAGAAGTATAATACAATATAATTCCAAGTACCGGAATCCTTCGCCTTCTAGACTAAGCTACTGCCCCCAATGCCTGCTCGTGACTCTTCGCTAAGAAACATCGAATCCAGAACGAACCGTGCGGAAACACTGCCAATTCTCGTTGCAATTGTGATTTGTCGCAGCAACCTGGACAGACAGGGCCGGATACCAATTGGCGAAGTACCTGTGAGGTATCTCCTCCCCCGTAGGCAGCAGCGGGGGAAGGAGCACATCCTACCAGGTACAGAAGCTCTACTCTACTCCTGCTTCACTGTGCTTTCTCCACAGTCATCTCGGAATGGTGGGCATTCAAATATCCTCAGGACCAAGGTAGGAGGTATAGTACCTAACTCGGTGCACGGACGAAAAGTCTTAGATCTGAGGGGAAGATATCTCGTCCGCTCTAGCCCACTAGTACGGGTAATAATCCGGAGGGACCGCGGGGGTAAGATCTCCACAACAATGGTTCCCGTTTCTCAGCCTTTGTTCCTTTTGCTCGGGCCACTGCATTCGTCGCCTGACTTGCATTTTGCTTCTTTTTCATCTGCTTCTTCTTTTCTCTCGTGGCTTTTTTTGCACTTACACTAATTCCCCCCAAATATCGCTCTCGCCATCAGGCCGGCTTCTTTCTCATAATTACTTTTGCCTTGGTCCGTTCAAATCGGGTTGCAGACCGTTTCCTGTTCGCGTTGTCGGATTTTGCGATCTAAATGGTCAAGGTGACCAGTTCGCCCAACAACTGCCGAAAGGATATTCATCATAAATAATCGACAAAGCTGCTGGCACAACCCATCCCGACCGTCCGATTCCCGATCTACTGTGTTCAATCACTGCGCTCAGCGAGACGAATCGCAAGCGATATTGACAGGGATTGTCATCGAACCGGTGGCAAATAATAAGGGAAGCCTAAGTGGGTTTCTCCACCGAGTGACCCACAGTGTAGATAACTGGCGGTTCCAGATCCCCGATCTACGAGCCCGTGGTACGAGTTTCTCTAGCGGCCGGCCCAGAAGTTGCCTGACTGCGCCGTCGTATTGGTAAGTAAAAAAAGGTGCATTTCGGTGGATTCTAATCGGATTCCCAATCAGCAAATTGTGGAGTAGGAGAAAAGTGAAGTCGCCGATAACTATCCGACATCCGTAACAGAACGTAAAGGGTTGCTCTTAACATGTTTTACCAGAACCAATATGGCAATGGTCGGTGTATGGTCAGTGCGAACGAGATTAGCCAATCCCAGAGGCTATCGGGGAGACGGGACTGGGCTAAAATGAAACGCTTTGCTTTTTTGTTACCCCCCGCTTAGCTTGGGTTATCGCCTTTCAACGTCGGTGGCTAAACCCCAGGCCGATATTGATAAAGCCCACCTCCTTTCACGCCAGTTCCGCCAGTTTACGATCCTATATCGATGGGAACCGCAGTTGACAAATGCCATACAAACACGAAGGGAATCGATCAACTACTTTGGGAATCCAAACAAAATTCCCAATAGGATTTAATCCAGCACTATGGACGCCGGAATCCCATCTCGTAATGCATATATGTGCCACTGCTACCCTGTACATATACGAGAGCGGGGGCGCAATTCTCCCCATTGTTTACTGAGCAAAACGTGACACGGACCATCAATCAAGGGTTCGGACATATCAAAGGGCATCAGCGGGAGATTATAACCCTTTCAACCGCCTGAGTGAAATGTTTGGGTTTGAGGCGACTGCTATTTTTGTCGCTGCCAGTCTGACTGTGCAACGATGGGAGTTCAGGTCCAACAAGACTTGTGTGAAAATTCAGTGCGCTATTAGCCGCTTGTTAATATACTTTGTACAGCCTTATTGGCGGGGATTAATACTAAGCGAAAGTTTCTTCGCTACGGATCTCCATGAAAGTTTCCATTTGAACCACGATAGCTTGTGGCTCATCCTGTCTGTCGGGAACAGCTCCTCCAGCAGTCTGGTACCTTGCGCGTTGCGGGGGCCATTGAGTTGGACACAGAAACCAACTGAACCAGGAACATCGCAGCGGAGGTATAGTATCTAGTAAGTAGGCATCAATTATTGTCTGTGTGACTCGGGAGTTGTCGCCGAGTAACGGCAAACCCAGGTCAGGTCTGGCTGGAATCGAACGTGGGGTTTCTCATTCCTCCTGCTAAGGGCGTACGACAATTCGCTGAACACTTCTGCTTTGGGGAAGCGAAGTTCACTAAACGCCAACAAGCTAGAGTAGAATATGGCGCAAAAAAATAAATCCACGCCTGTGACCTTTACAGGCGAAATTTCGTTGCAATTGATTGAGAAATAAAGAGTGAAATTCAACGACAGGGCAAAATCATGATGGTGGTGAGGTTTGGACAAGTTGAACAAGGGGGTCACTTTCCTTCTTGGGCCTAAATATTTAAGCTCTTTCCACAGACCACCTGCCGAAACGCCTCGATTGCAATCCCTGTCAGACACTTGACGTTGCTCGATTCAGCTAAGGGATGTTCCATAACTAGTGGACAGCCCAAAGTTTGCCTTTGGCATGGACGTGATGAGGTCCCATCGACACATCAACTGAAACACCAGCATAACGTACTCATGCCGAGACCGCTGTCGTACATATCCAACAAATTTTGTGACAACGGTCGAGGATACAAAGCGTACGATAGGAGAAAAGGGAAGAAAAATGCCGTCTTTCGTCTGATAGAGTACCGAATTGTTGGGTATTTTCTAGTCTATCTTTGACGATACGCGGCCTGCAAGTACCTAGATATTTTTTTGGAGGTGGCCTGAATGAAACTCACACATTTCGTACATACATGGTTGTTTCTAACTACTTTGAACTCGGACGATGGCTGATATCTACCGTTGGGATCACGGTTCCGCTCCTGTGGTGCTCATTATTGGTGAGATGCCAGTCTGGAGATGCCAGTCTGGCGATGCTTCACAATTGGCTCATGTAGCGAATCAAGGCATGTCGACAGGGGTTTGGCACTTCGGTATGTACAAAAACTCCCCCAAATGATTGGACTATCCAACTGGTTGGTGCTTTTGCGCAAGTGCGAGCATGCAAATATCCGTAGCTGGGGCTGCTTTTGATTCCCTCTGTTACAGACTTTGGGCTCGGTATCTTGGTCCTACACGAGAATGTATGAAGTAGAGTAGCAACTATTTCGGCATATTGGTTGAGGAGGTACCCACCAAAGCGAAGCGACTGATACAGGTTCCTTAGCCGGGTTCCTAAGACGGCATGCAGCAGCCCCTAAGTTTAGACGACGTCTTCTCTAGATCGATTCGTGGGCATAGATACCTAAGGAACAGCACAGCGCGGAGAAATCACAGCGCGGAGAAGGCGGCGGTCCGGGCCCACGCAACAACGAAGACCATGTACCTGCTCAATTGTATTCAGCCGTAAGAAAGGAGTTAACATCTTACAGGATCCCCACTATTCAGAAGTCCGGTCCGAGGTAGTGACCCGGTGAAGAAGTCCTTCGCTAATCATCAGAATGATACCTGAACCATCGGTTTAGGCGCGTGCGTACGTATAGTCCGACGATGAGGCTAGGTATCATTAGCCTTACTACATGGGACTCCGAAGATTCCGATATCACTTCGTCGTCTAAGACGCTATTTAGGTTTGGGAGGGGGCCAACACGAGCCTGAAAGTCCGTGAGGGGATGATGATGAAATGGCTCTCTTTTTCTATACACGACGTCCGCGGCGTTTACCCCCAACAGTCTTGATTAACGGCGAACAGTGCCTCGGGACTATCGGGAATATTGCTCACATCCGGCACTGTCGTATCTTCTAATAGTTCACAAGGCAGAATCCTTAAGTTAGTATGCTCGATTGACGAAAATGACGAGTGATCTTATTCCCGGCTCGTCCAGCCGAATACATGACCACCAGCCTCAACACGATATCGATTACTATTGCAGATTGAGGTTGGTACAGTACGGCTCCTACGTAATGCTAATACTGGCCTTTTGGACAGTGGGGGACGTGATGCCTGATGAAAGAGAAGATAGGCGTTGTGATGCGCAACGTGACCGTCTTTCTCTTGGTCTCAGTGCAATTACCCATTCTGGATTGTATTTCCCGGGGCCCAGGATACTTCTTCTTCTCCTTCTGCAGCTTCTTCTGCAGCTTCTTTAGTTCCATGTGTGGCTTTACTTGAGTACCGGTAGCTATAGAGCTTATCCCCTATGTTGTCCAGTTGTTTGGACATATGCGGGTCATTTCACTACCCGACGGACCGGGACGCTATACTAATTATAAGCAACTGCCAGTAATAGGGATGAACAAGAGATCATAGTCTGCCTCTTACCAAGTATCGTCACAATGCATATTTGGCTTTTGCCCGTCTTTCAGCTCCAGCGCTTTCATTCAGCCATGTACCCCTACATCGATGCCATTTTTGTCGTTTTGATATTGACATTGGTTGTTCGGTACATCCAACCCCCACGGCCCAACCCAACGTTCATGCATAAGACACTAGATCGAAAGAGTGTAATTTTAACGAGAGACCCTCATTACCTGAACAAGGATTCATTTTCCTCCGATCTACTAGCATGATTACGTTTGAATATCGGCTCGTTTCGCCGTTATGTAGGTCAGGCGTTGCAACCTGAGTCAGGACGGGGGAAGAGGTAAAAAAAAGCAATTCACCCGGGCTTCACCAACGCTTGTTCGTTCCAGGAAATTGTGGGTCTGAAGGGAGGTTTTGATAGGATGAGGTTACCGACAATGGCAGCTCACACAAGCTTAAGGCGGCTATGGATCTGTGCGCAGCGCAGGTACGTTGAAAACTGTGCACGAAAAAAACCGTTGGAGATTTTCGTTGGCCACCCATAGGGCTCTCGGCAACCTCGGCGGTCTACCGGATGCTAGCTCTGACTTCGTTTGTACCGTTGGGAACGTGGGAACTGTGAACCTTGTGGAGAAGGTCTAAGTACCGAATATTGTCCCGTAGAAGAGTGATCCTAAGGCAACATGACATCGCAAGGTCCAACTTTGGGGGGCTACGCCTGCAGCGGTTGCTCTCATGCGACCTACTTCTCCTGCGAATGACTTCCTTCCATACTTGTCATCCGCGAGTCCGGAGACCAGACTAAGCACGATATTATGTAGGTACCGGTAGAATGAATTTAGAGCTATGACGATGCAACTCGGAAGATTTTGATCCAACGATGCACGCTATTAACAGACGTCATGCTCATGATCACTAGACGTCCAACGTCCACAAGGTTGGAAATGTGGATATACTACCTTACTCATAAGAAGGTTCGGTGTAAAAGACGCCCGAGAAAGAGGTAGTATGTTTGCTTCTTCGGTCATTTCTCCCGAGTGGCACAGTGGACCACACTCGTGACACAGTCCCCTGACGCTCAACACAGAATCTGCCTGCACATTATTCTTTGAAACTTCATTCCCTAGCTCTACTCCCAAGCTATACTCTCATCCCCCCATTCCCATTTTACAGTCTTCTCCAGCTCCTGCCATAAATATTGACCTACGACAGCACAGAGAGAGGATATAGAAAGGCGATAGGACACGTAAGTTACCTTAGTCCACCCATATCATCTTCGAAATGTAGGACTAATATCTGCAGCTTCAGATGACGGGACCGTTAGAGGACCCGGATGAAGCTCTTCGAAATCTGGCATCGAATCAAGTCAACATATAAGAATCGAGCATGGATAAGCCGGGAATCTTTTCGAACGTTCGACTCGCCTGGTATAATGATGTCAGTAGTAGCTTGTAGAATAGAACTCTAGGATAATTCACCACAAGTCCGATCAATATTTTCTCCCTCCTTCCCACTATGTGGACGTCCCCGGGGCTAAGGGCTGCTATTGGTGATGTAGGCTTTCTCGAACCAATGCGCTTTGAACCCAAAACTCACCTTCCTACTCTGTGGGATGTCCTCCGGTTAGGGGTCGTTGGTGTTTTTTTCAAGCGATGATATACGCCTGCATCTTTACCACGTATCAGCAGAAGAAGTGGAAGACGGAAGTAATCGACCAACAATGGACGGACAAGTTTGATGTGAAAGTGCTATTTCAAAGCATACATGCATTCAGCAGCATTCTGTACCTAAAAGCACACACTAACACATCAAACATTGGCAATTATATAATCCCTACCAGTCAAGAGTAACATGTTATTCTCATCATCCATAATAAACCCCAATAAATTAGTATATGATTTGCGTTCACCTTCATCTTCTAACATCAATATAAGATCAGCGGCAACTGAGGCATATCTATTCCGTGTGAGGATCTTGACAAAGACCTGGAACCTGAACGCTGATACTGTTGCCTAAAAAAACGCACGAGTAGAATCGCTTAGGTATCGTGAGTTACATAGAAAAGCCCATTTAGACTTTGACTCGGGTCGCCCGTTTACGCTGCCTTGCTTGTGGCGGCTCCAATTAGAATACGAAAATAAATGGTGGGAGCCTATAGCTGGGCAGTAGTAGCTTGTAGAATAAATTCTGATCAACAATTTCTGTCTCCGTTCTGGTTCGGAAATCTGTTGACTTTGTTTATCTCTTCGGCTTTGTTCCTTCTGGCCTGTTCAAACAGCAGTTTAAGTTTATCATCTTTTGTCATGTTTTGATTATGGCAATTAGCTATCTCAGCGTCGATAGGGTGTTATTGCTTTAACTTACATCCAGCAACTCGGAGTTATCGGTATTAACGACTATAACGCCGTTATTCTGGACTATTTCGTCCACAGTGTTGAGTCCTAGAAGTATTGACATAACAAAGCCAATTTCTCGATTCGAGAGTAGTGGGGCGCTTCTCGACGGAATGTCAGAATCATTGGGGTTAAGAAGTCGTTAATCGTTGTTCTTCGAGGCACGTCTATCGTGAAGAGAGTTGAAGAAAAATAAGTGTACTTATACACGGTGAGGGGGAGAGTTTAGAGTTGGGGGGTAATGGTTGAGTTCGGTTGGGAAAAGATTGCTGTAGCCTAAAAACACACTGCGCCTGTTTGGTGCCGTCAACTTTACTTCCATGGAAGTCAATGTAGGGCCGTCTATCAAGCTTTTTATTAACGAACTCACACCGGGAGACAAGCAAACCATCAGATGCGTCCACGCCAGATACTACCCTTGATAGAACATCCATCCTGTACGGATCTCAGGGTAGTATCGTGCGTGACATCAACGAGATGTGCATTGAAAGAATTGGGCCCTCAATGGCTAAAGAATCACTAACCTTGGTACCAGCCTCCCAGAGCTACGAGTGGCTGATTGGAGAGTTCGATAATGGAGACACTTGGTATGAGTCGGGCATGGAGAACAAAAAGGGAGTTAGGTAAATGTTTTTTGATTCTAATTGTGTTTGTGTGGATTCGTCATCTAATACATGGGTATTCTGTTCCCAAGTAACTATTGGACCGTGTGGCGGTTCGAACATCCTGAGCATGGTCCGTAAGAGAGGTGATATCGGCGCATAGATCTCTAACCAAGCGTATCATATTGAAAGGCATCAGGATCTATTACCCCGTTGAATTGAAGCACTCTCTAAGCTACCATATCAGCCAATGCCTTCCGAGAAATATGTACCGAGGCCACAAGCAGAATTCCAGCGCCTATGCAATGGGCTGGAAGGCCAAGGGTGTCTTTTCTAAATTTCAAAAAAGGGTGATCTATTTGCTCATGTTCTCGCAAACTAACAGATTTCAAAGCTTTTGGGCGGTATCCTCTTCTATATTAATCCCACCACTCCTATCGAGGCAGGAATAAAAAGGTTCGAAAAATACATGCTTTACCCGATCCATTTGATTCCCTATTACAAGGATATTAACCATGCTACGGATACGCACCAGAAACGCTACATTTTGTCAAGGGATATTAGGGCTCTTGCGAGAATGTCACCCTCCTTCATCACCTGGGAATCAGGGTGGGGTAACCTTCGAGAACAAGCCAAAAGATGTGATAACGGCTAAGTCTGAGCCAATGAATAAAGAGGGTAGCAAGAGGTAATGTGTCAGCTTAGGATTGGTACTGATATTAATAACGAGTACGGAAGTCGAGATGTTGCTGAGCTTTTAGGGGTGTTAAGAAGGAACCACCTCATTCCTATTTCATTGCCGTTTGTTGGAGTTAACTTTCGGATTGGACCCACCCAGGCACCAAACAAGTTAAACTGTGTAGAGACAAGAGGCAGCTTAGAAGCTGGTGTTGCTCTGGAAACAGGTGCAAATGAAGTGAGTACCAAAATCACATTTTCTTTATTGGTGGAGCTGGAACGGGCATTTTTGACATCGTCACTATCACTCAAAAGGCACAAGCGTACCAACCCTGTTATATAACTACCTGTTAGTTACGGCGTTCGGATGGTGTCTACTAAGAAACAGAGTATAATGACTATGGCTGACATCGGCGAAGAGTCTCAAAACCTATCCATACTTTGAAGGTCCGCTCGATAGTCATTATACTGTACTGGTCATAATGGCTAGGACGTCAGCAGTCAGCAAGGGGTGTCTGTCCCATCTTTTTTACACGCTATCAGTGTTAGAGACATGTGTTCCACATGAATACCTACTTTACACAGTCTGTCAATAACATCCTGTCCCACTGAAAAGGGCTGCCGGCAATAAACCATATCCCAGCCACAATGGCCAGTACAGTAACCGGATTCCTAACTTATCCATCCATGCGAGGAAGTCCTGTATATTGACTTGATTCGATGCCAGATCGCGAAGATCTTCATCCGCAGTTCACTTCTTTGAAAGCTGCAAATATTAGTCCCGCACATAGAAAAATAATGTGAACTAAGGTAGCCTTCGTGTCCAATCACCTCTCACCCTACTGGTAGGTCAAGCATATTGCTTCTGATACCTCAGCTTTCTCCTATTGCTTCCGGGCTTTCCAATTTGTGCGCATCTTAATGATAGATGCCAGAAAGAACTGTTTGGTTGAAAACAAGAATTCAGAGGAGTGAGAGTGTAGCTTGAAAATGGAGCTTCAAAGGAACAATGTGGATATTGCATAGTCTCAGAGAAGCTGTGTCCATTGTATTGCCTATGTGTCGTGTTTGTGATCCGCCGTACAACCTTGAGGAACTATTTTGGGAATGGGCCGTCTTTTATTTGCAAAAGTTTTATACAGAAACATCTTGTAGTAATTTGAGCGATAACGAAAAAAAACTTATGACTAGAGGTGCGAATCTATTACCTCCTTTTCAGGCGTCCTTTACTTGTTTCGACATCTATTTTTACGAGTATACTCTATATCAGCTCAGTTGCTTTTCGAACCATTATACTGGATGTCAACGAATTGGTGTAAGCGGGGGGAAACCAAGGTACTGTGCAAAGATGGATCGGCTATGGGACTTCTGGGCCGCATTCTCGCAGGCATCTTACTGGTTCCAGATTCATGATCAGTGTTGCAACGAAAAACAAAAAAAAAGTGGGGCGTTGTAGGGGAAAAGGGGTGGTAGTGCACTTTTGTGCGGAAGGAGAACGGAACTGCTGTTTTTTTTCGGAAATTTCCTATCTACTGGCATTGCTTGGAGGTTTTTACTGGATTGATATGGGCTTAAGAGTGGGATTGGCTGATGTGTGTGAATGGGAAGAAATGGCCGATGTTTCTACTACGGCTATTGCGTTTGCCAGCGCCTTACTTACCATTGTAGTGAATGCCACAAGGCTCGCTGATTCCTCCAGCTATAGTGAGCCTCGTGCATAAAAGCTGAGCTCAATACCGGCAGCCTTTGCGCACACACGCCCGATAAAGTTTGATCGCCAATGCAAGCATGAAATATCGAATACGAGTGTTTTTTTTCTTTTCTAACGGTTTGTTATGTACGCATGCGATCAGATGACAGCTTCAGATCTTCGCCTTCGCCGTTGTTCATATCGCCGCCGCGCGCGGTTATGCCCCGGGCCCCGTATTGCTTTTAATTCCTCTTCCTGAGCAATTGGTTCATAAGTGTGCGCTCTCATGCAGCCACATAGAGTTATTGGAGACTGGTTCGTCCAGTTTCAGAACCCCCCTTCTGTCGTATGATGCAGGCCGTGGGGTTGGGATCATATTAATGCCAATTGGTGATGTTAGAGGCTAGCGCTTGGGGGGACTTTGCGCTAGCTCGAGCCGCGTTGTCCGGTTTTTCGGGTCAATAGAGATCGGTTAGATCCTGTCCTTGCCTGTGGGGTTCCGAGTGATGAGTAGTGCTTCACCAGTGCTAGAGTACAGAGTATTGATGATGGAGAAGTGGAAAGTTGGGTATATTAAACCTTTGAAGCCTTCCGGTGTGGTATGGTGCCTCTGGTGTGTAGCGCCGTAGGACGACTAAATCAGGCCAAGTGGTGCAGCTAATTGCCGAGTGCTCGACGGTGAGACCATACCAAGCTCTGTAACCCCTACAAAGTCTTGTGTAAACTTATTCGGCACTCAGTACTACTAGAGAGGATGAAGTGCACGAATCATGAAAGAATCAAGTCCAGTCTGGATTTGTGACCAAGCAAGCAAGCAGTTCAGCGGCGTAGCGGCAGATGTACTAGTACATACAAGTTTGGTGGCTGCCCACAGCCAACGGATTATATAGTAGCCTTTGAAACTTTAATAAGAAGTTGGTTCAATGAGTGGCTTACTTCCCGTTTTTAATGAGTAACAGCTAGATGTCTTCCAAAATTCCTCTAAGTTACTGACAATATAGGAGTCGGGACCTCCCATCTGCCGACGCATAACGTTGTGTATCCCCGGATTTGCTTGCCGCTGGGAGTAGATTTCAGTCTGGGAGATCGGCGCTCAATCTAGCAGTGTCTGACTACTTACTCATTTTAATACAGCAGTCAAAGTTGACTGTAAGAACTGATCCTGGTTGATAGTGGAGTTGCTGAGCGAGTGATTGAAAGTTTTGTGAAGCAAGTTTCAATATTGGATCTCTGGGTGACATTTCGTCCATGACACAGCTTGAAAATCCAGCACTCTTTCATCTCCAAGATCATAACGCCCAAACTGGAGCGAATAATTCACAAACAACTAAACTCCTCGAAATGTGCCCCACAACCCAATACTAATTTGGCAGAGGGGTTGTCCACGCACTAGCTTCTATACAACTTCGCAGCTCTAATATTGTATTGTAATGGCACCAGCTTTAGGCTCTCATTTCGTGTATCTTGTAGTACATGTGTATCTCCCAATGCCTTACCCGCTATTACTTCTTTATCTGCCGAGGTTATAACATCGTGTACCCCATAAGGCTGTGATTTACCTGCAGTTCTGGCTGCACGCCTACTGACCTGGTGGGTGATTCCATGGGAGAGTGCTAGCCTGGGCTATGGTGCCGGATTTCAGCCTGGCGGCGTTTTTTTTTGGATCTAGCGCTTAATCTGCCATAACCACTGCCCCGACACAGTAGTTAACTGACTGCTGTGTGAACTCCAAGAAAAACAAAGACGAGTGATACTATGTGAATACCCGTACCGAGTGATAGGAATACCAATACTGTTTAGTCACGGCCTTTGTGAAAATCTTTCTGTACCTGCCGGTAGCAGTAGGTTCTGTAGCTGTTGATTTACTCCCTGGGCCATCAGATTTCGTTCGTCCATCAGTGCACATAGACACCATCCGTCCTTCCAAACAGGCAATGTTGGATCAAAAAAGCCCAAAGAAAACCCATCTATGCACATTGATCTCAATCTCATCCCGAAAAGGTAGGCCCTGGCTAGCACAGACAGATTTATATGTGGGTTTTTGGTAGTCTCGGAGTGTGATGCACGTTTTTTCGACCCAACATTACCTATCTAGGAGAGGCGGATGGTGTCTACTGTTCAAAATCTAGCTATGACATCTCCTTGCCTTCTCGTATCATAGAGTAGGCAGATACCTCGTCCTCTGGGATCTTAAGCCGGCTCGTTCAGGAAAATCACTTCAAAGGTGATTAGAAGGGAACAGACCAACGTCCTGGATCCGCAACCTCCAACCTTCTTCCCCAAAAATCAACTGGACAAAGCGGTGTGAACCCCGACGTAGACTACGTTTGAAAGCAACGACTATGATCAAACCATCGGATTCTTCCGGCTACAAATATATGTACTAAATTGCAGGTTTTAGCATCGAATTGGCCGCATGGCCCAATGGCAAGGCGCTTGACTACGATTCTACAACAGTCCGAAATCAAGAGATTGCAGGTTCGATCCCTGCTGTGGTCACTCAATTTTCATTGCTTTTGTTTTTGCTCCTCTGCCGTGTGGGGATAGACTTGAAAGGGAGGTATGTTTGACTTCTGGAAGTCTAGTCCTTTGCTTACCAGGTATAGATGAGCTTCCTTTATTCGGTGCTATTAATACTATTGTCCTGCCCAAGAAGTGACTATAGTGCTCTTCGATGTGCGGTGCCCGTCGTAGGTAGACTTCAGCAACATATAGGTGCCGATCCTAGCCCATACCTACTCTATCAAACCTCCTCATTGGGTATATGTTTCTTTTTCTTCATTATGGGCAAACTTGTCACACAGAACTCTAGAAATGAGTAGCATCTCTCGTCTGCCGTCATAGCTTCAGCTTTCTAGCTTGAAGGTGGACATATATACCCTCGCAATTTCTCTTCCCGCCCCTTTCCCTCCTACCCCGATCAAAACCTTACTGCCGTCAACAAGTTACAATATGTCCTCTCGTGAAACCACCCCCAGCATCTCTTCTCCTCCAGAGACCACCGACACGTCTCTGACCGAGTCGTCTTTACCTGATACGCCCATGATCGAGCTACCTTCTCTCGACGGTTCTTCTACCATGGAAGAAACTGAAACTGAGGAAACCACGGTCGGACCTGATGACGCCTCATCCTTTAAGGACACTAATCCTAAAGCAAAAACCGGAGGGAAGCGTAAAGCCTCTTCAACCACTGAAGGCCCAAAGGAGAAGAAGTCCCGCGCAAAACCCGCTTCGAAGCCAAAGAAGGAATCCGGAGAAACTAGCAGGGCTACATGGGAACCTGCTCACAACTCCTATATCCTTCAGGCCAAAGCGGAAGGAAAGACGAATAAAGAAATGGCGGAAGGTCTCCAGAGCACGTTTGGGATTGAAAAGGCGCCTGGGGTAGTGACGAAGCAGCTATCTAGACTCAAGGCCAAGAATTTTGATTGGACTGAAGAACTTGTGAGTTTCCTTGTACATTTAACGACTCTTCTGACTGCTGCTAGGAAACTATGCTGCGTGAGAGTGTAAAAGAGTTCCTCAACGGAAAGACGAACACGTATCATGTGGTCTGCGGCCTTTTCAAGGGGAAATCAAAGGTGGATTTAATGCAGGAAGCGGTGGAGGCTAAGTTGAAGGCATGGGAGAACGATGGAGAGATCGAAAGGTTGGGATAGTTGCACAGAATGTGCACCGCGGTTCGGGTTTGTTATATAGTTAAGCGGCAGGTATTTTTACTGGATTTTATTGTTAGTCCGATTGCATTGTTGGTAGCTTGAAGGGTTTTTTGAATTATAGTTATAAATAACTAGTGAAAAGTCATAGAGTACTAGATTCTGAATTCCCATTCCACCATGTTTCTTCCGGTAAGGGGTGTAGCGGCGGCGACGGTTGGCGTGGGGTCTTGGTTGGGGGATGTGGAATCCAGAGGGAGAAATATTTGGCTTCTCAGCGGTTAACAAAGAACTGCTCTCTATCGTTATCTTATCGGATATCTTATCAGGGCCTCATCTTCAGCCTCCAAACCACCTTGTATACGACACTAAACGACTTCCAACCTCTAACAGCTTCAACAGCTCCGGCAAGGCGAACTCCCCATCTTGTAATCATGTCATCCCAAGATCCATTAAACGCTTTCTTCGACGATAGAGCTGCACGCAATAATATCGTTGTCACAGGTAACTGAGGATGCCTTTGTTCAACACTGCACTGCTCACTGACCCCTCCAAGGCACCACTCGTTTCGACCTTGAAACCTACATCTCGAATTACACCGGTACCATCACCACCCACCCAACCCAACCGCAAGCAGAACTGATATGCCTGTGTTGCAGGCCGTACACGGGTTGATCGCCTCCTACACATTGGAGTCCACTCGGTCCCGCTTGCCGTGGAATCTCTCAAGCTAGTCATTAAGACTCTCAAACAAACCAACGACGTTATCAGATACAAATATGCGGTCTCTGTTCTACAAAAGATCGTACCGAGTGATCCCGATGCTAGACTGGATGAAGACTGGGCCGACAGGACGTCTCGCAAAATGATGAATGAGATGGAGCAGATGGAAGCTGCCTTGAAGAGCTATAAACATAACTTGATCAAGGAAAGCATCAGGGTATATCTGTCACATTCTATTCTAGTTGTTGGCAAGTTTGTTCTAATTTATTCCTCCGCCAGATGGGTCATGAAGACTTAGGCAATCTCTTTTATGCCTCCGGCGATCTCCCGAATGCTTTCAAATCCTACTCCCGCATGCGCGACTATTGCACCGCCCCCAAACACATCCTCGATATGTCGCTTCAGATCATCCGGGTATGTATTGAACAGGGAAACTACATGTCGGTCCAGGCACACGTTGCAAAGATCAAGAACCTTCAGAAGACGCCAGAAGATGAGGAAGCTCTGAGCCCGAAGCTTGCGGTCGCGATGGGACTTACCCATCTCTCATCCGGATCATATCTGAATGCGGCAAAACACTTCCTCGAATGTCCTGCGACGTTGGGATCCAGCTTCAATGAAGTTATTTCGTCAAATGATGTGGCCGTCTATGGTGGTTTGTGTGCGCTTGCGTCGATGGATCGGAATATGATCAAGTCAGATGTGCTCGACAACAACAACTTCCGCAACTTCTTGGAGTTAGAACCTCACATGCGTCGTGCCATAGCGTACTTTCATACAGCAAAGTACTCGGACTGTTTGCAGATTTTGGAGGAATACAGGAATGACTACCTTCTCGATATCTACCTCCAACGCCATGTCAAGCCGCTTTACGAAAGCATCCGGTCCAAGAGTATTGTCCAGTACTTTATTCCGTTCTCATGTGTGACTTTGGCAAGCATGGCTCAGGCATTTGCTACCGACGAGGAGGCGTTAGAGAAGGAGCTCGTAGGCATGATTGGCCAGGGAACTCTGGATGCTAGGATTGATACCAAGAACAGGGTATAAAGCACTCTTCAATTTGCCAGTACACCGCAACTAACAGTTACAGCTACTTGTCGCAAAGCAGACGGATTTGCGTGCTACGGTTCACAAGGACACCCTCGCTATGGCTCGGAACTACGAACGAGCCGCAAGGATGAAATTGGTGAGAGTTAACTTGCTACGTGCTGGAATAGAGGTCAAAGGGCCAAAGGGAATGCAACAGGGTTCAGCTTCGATGCATATCCCGGATATGAGAGGTGCTGGAGGAAGGTTGCAAAGCTTCTTGGAAAGATTTCCTAGTAGCTAAATGGCTGGAAGGCGTTACTTAAAACTTTATGCTATGGTGTTCTGTTGGCTTGTTTGTTCGCGTTCAGGGTTTACTGCTGGGCATCTGGGATTTTGTTTTTTGAATGGTGAATGATTAGTGATGGCTAAAGTTGGCCGAAGTCAAGAACATTGATAGAGACAGCGCAAGATTCTGTGAATCTGAGTCGGGATCATCAACCTCGGGAAACGGATTCTCATTTTTGTCAAGCCCAGATGGTGTTTGTCTGGGTACGTAACGCCTTGATCAAATTCGACATCCTGTAGGGTCAAAGAGCCGGCCACAGAGAATGTTTGAGATCTTGTAGCCTCTATATGGTACCCTGGGTTCATAGAATCTGGTTCTAAGCATATCTTGTAGTTATGTACTGAGTCGAGATCAGGCTTTTCCACACCACACATTCGGTGTTGGTTCGCGGTACTTGGGTCATTAAACTCGTCCATGGCGGTATCAATGAGGACCCATCTCGAGTGAATCCAGTAGTAATTATTTTCAGCTATCTGTATCATCACACCACCCATATTTCTTGTGCTGGATGTACGTATAATTGGAATGTAATATCGCCGGTGGATCTAGTTCGACTGTTTCGTTGCTATCACTATAAGAGCTCCGGCCTGGATATTCCCCTACCCCCGGTCGTGGTGAATGAGACCAGAGTGAGCCATAACTTAGGTTCTCCGTAAACCTTTCGGTGGGTGCAAGTTGCTGCTGCTACATTATCTCCAGGCTGGGGCTTTGCTCTAGAGTCGATGGATCCATGAGAGGGAATAATAGACATTTGACTTTGGAAGAAGTGCGTACAGGAAATCGAGCAGAAGATAAATACTTGAGCACTTAAGACAAGTAGGGCAAAGGAGTCGTCGCCAGACTGAGGCACTTTAGAGCCTTTTCATGGGATCTGACATTAGCTTCGATATACCCGGCGGAAGGGGAGTACTTCCCACGCGTGGCGGCGGCCCGGGCCGATCCCTGTTCAAGGATTACCAGAGAATCGGACATAATGGTGCCCGTAATTGGGATACTGAAATATCTATCATACTCAAGGTCGTACAAATTTCTGATGAACGGCCTCCCGTATCTAAATCCTCTCCGCACCATTAGAATTTATCCCAATCTGAGATTCCTAGGATTCTGGAAGATGCCTGGAACCTCCAGTCTGGTTACCGGCTGCATGAGTTTTAGCCGGCAGGAGCTGGATTTCTTGGGAAACCCGAACCGCGTGGTTGTTCCCTGGGCTAGACGAATTTAGCTTGGCTGCAAGTATCATCAACTTAGTGTATATTGCGATTCTGCAACAGAGTAGAACGATACAAAAGCAAACGCCTTAATAAAGGTATCTACAGAAGCAAGAAGTATATAAAACGCCTGGCCTACACGCAATAACGTAGTCGAAAGGATAAAATACAAAGAGCAAAAATCTCACACCATAGCGCCCCACTCGAAAGAAACGCCACCACACATCAACATCAAACCTTCTGTCCATCACTGAATATTCTAAAAAGTTCTGTTAAGATATCCGACTTGGCCCGATCCACTGTAGCACCTCGTCGCTTCCTAGCATTCTGGATGGCCTGCAGAGTCACAAGCAATTTCTCGACCCACTTCTTCCTCGCACATAATCTCCGCCTAATAGCGTCTCCCTCCGTAAAAGAAGCCAACGTCCTCATAGAGAGTAGAAGCAGCTCATACGGTGGGGTGTTTGTCGATGCAGTTTTCAGAACGTCAATAACCTGCAACAAAACGTTGAAGACATCCTTGCCGCCTTTGGCCACCTGCCACCCCACAACAAGGGAATGGAGAGCTCGCAATCGAGCAATAGTGGCGAGCATATTTACCGCGGAAAGTAAAGACCGAGCTACAACCGAAGACGAAGACTTCTGTACCTGGACTGCGGTGACCTCCATATACGCCAATATAGCAACGATTGCCGCTTCGTCTTCGGCAACAATGAGTGCACACTCTCGAGAAAGGGCAGTTTTTTCTTCTGCAAAACGATAAACTTCAGTATTTGCTCAATGCATGTTTTATGGAAAAATGACAAACCTAGTTGTGCGATTCCTCTAGAAAATCCTGCCTTAGCCTTCACCATTCCCAGGGCTTGCTTTGTACGAGTGCCAAGTGTCTCTGCCTCCTTCGCGCCCTGCTCCACAGTATTCTTGATTCTCCTTCGGATGATGCGGAGTCTGGGACCGGATTCTTTCCGTGTGAGATACCCTCGCCAAGCACTCTGAATATGAACTGCTTCTTTGCGAATGCGACGCATTCTGACTATCCATGCTCTTGTCCTCCACGCCCTCTGTAACAGTATAACAGCATTCATTTTTCTCTTCTTCCTCAGATACCGCAGTTTGATTTTAGATGCGTAAGCAGACAAACGTAAGTAATCATTTCTCAGCGATCGAGCCAAAACCATTTCGCGGCGCCGCTCCTGGATGAATAAAGTCGCCTGTCGAAGGACTACGTACTCGGCTCGCACTTTACGAGCGTCCCTTACCTGACGATACCAAGATTGGATTATCATAATATCTGTAGTACGCTGGAAGTATTGAACACGCGCGAGATGGCCTCTCGCCAGAGCTTGAATTTTGGTTATAAACTGACGTGTTTGACAGAATGCTTGCCTTTCATTCTTTGAACCGCTGTGTCGTCGGAATACCCTCTGTATTATAACTGCGGCCATCCTGTAATGTAGAAATGCCTTCCGAGCTTGTCTTCCAAGGCTGATAGCACTCCATCGAGTTTCAAGCATGCGAACGGTCTGTTTCAGGTTGAGAAGACTTTGTCTGACTAGAATTCCCCTGGAAAAAGCTTGAATACCAATAACAGCCTGCTTGGCCACACTGATACGTTTTAGATATCTGGTTTCTCTAATGGCACGCCATCTTCGTTGCACTATGACTACTGCTAGGAGGGATTGTTGCAAACTGCGACGGACCAAATATGCTCGACCTAGAGTCTGGACGTTGGTAATGCTGGTAACAAATTTCTTAATCTTCACATGGAGGAACTCTCTGTATGCTCGTTGGATGGCAATTGCCGCGTTCTTCCTATTCACCACATCCGCGCACCTATGGGCCAGGACAAGAAGGTTGATGCGCTTATGGACATTTGTGTGGAAGACCAAATTTCGGTAGGCTCGTTGGATTGTCATTGCCGCTCGCTCTAGGATTGAGGGCTGCACAAGTCGAGAGCAGAGGTATGCCAGCCCAGCAACAACAAAGTCCTGGTTGAATACCCTGCTGCTAGTTGCCTGGGGATTAAACAAACCAGCTAGGAGTATGTTAGCAACCCATTGACATAATGATGCTCTCTTGATCGCTTACCAAAGTAGGAATTGCATCCAATCCCGCGAAGCTTGGCCTCTAGGGACGTCTTGTCTGTTTTGGAATAGGAAGGGAGATACTGTTCGTATTCGTTCACAATTGCTAAGAAGACTCTGCCATCTGCAAAACTTGTGGTGAGATTGGAAATGGCCAATCCATGCTTAATAGCAACGTTACTGGCCCAGTTCCTTAACAGTACAATGTGGTCATGTTTGCCTGAGCACATGCCCATGCCCTCGTCCACCACGCCGGGAAACTGTTCGCATTCTAGCCTATGAGTCTCTTTCTTGACCGCATCCCAATCCAGCAGCAGTTCGAGGCCCCACTGGCTCAAAAGGCTCCACAGCAAGCCTACTGTCTTCTCCCGGTGTCCATCAATGATGTCCTTTGCTTCGATATTCTGGGAGTTTCCACCGGCTTTGTTCAACGACGAAAGCACAAGAGACACATTGTGGAGCTTTTGTGCCCTTGATGGAGCCGGATGTTGCAAGTGAAGAGACAGTGACCAGTCTTCTTCATTGTCATCTCGTTGTGCAGATGAGGGTTCTCTTCTTTTGGAATGCAAAAGTACTTCCACTACCCTGGCGAGACGAACACCATCTCTAAGATCGATGGCAAGATTTTTAATTGTATAGTCATACTCCAACAGCGGGCCCTGTTCCGTCTCCAAGGTGTAATTCAAATGGCTCAACGGCTTGGATATATCGCCAACCGATGGTAGTAATAGCCGCGAGAGGGCCTTTAGCACGGACACTGAAGACTTATGGTGGGATTCCTAATTTGGTTGTCAGCTTATTCGGGCTGGGTGTGAGAAAAGTACTAGTATACTTTCTTAAAGAGACACTGCCTTCCGAGGACACCTCGAGACTTTGCTTTATCCAGTAATATGATCAACATAAAACTCCGGAGCAAGCTACGTCTCAGCAGCCAGGCTGGTGTTCCTCTATCTTCGTCTTCTCCACTATGGCCACCCATCTTAGAGCCCCTCTTGTTCTTCTGTATCGGGTTCTGGACGCTCGAAAGTATATCTTCTGATTTGATGATGTACCGATCCATATATTCCTCCAAAATCTTCTTCTCCGAATCCTGGGACTGCACAAACGCAAACATTTCTCTTCCGACGACAACCTCCAAGCCAATGATGAGAATGGATTGTTCGTAGCTTCCAAGGAACAAATCCAAAAACTTCTCTCGTATGCCGATATCGGCACTCCAACCACAATGTTGCGCAGAACTATACGATGCGACACGAGACATCCTTGCCACCGAGCTTTTGTCGAGCAAATGCTGTGTTATAGACAGTGCCCCATATAGCAAGCTGGCATGGACCCGGTTGTAGATAAGTGGAAATGGTGCTGCAGAGTACATAGCTAGAACCTCCTTGCGCAACGATCTCCTGTGTTTGCTGACCGGGGTCGGAGAATATTCGGCGAGTAAGTGGTTCAAAAGCTGAGAAACCGACGATTCTTGTGCCGAGAGCCATGATTCCTCATACATCTCACACCTTTCAATATTATCCGTGAGAACAGGATCCAATGGACGCTTCTTGTTGGGTCGGGGATGAAACGATGTCACGTCCGGGATCAAGAATTCAGAAGGTGGTAGAAGCTCGTTTTCTTCCTCTTGGGTGAGTCCCGGGGGTGTAGGGAGGCTGCCTATAGAAGTTTTGATACGTTTTTTAAGTCGCAAGGAGCCTGGAGCATCGGAGTGGTTGCTGGACTGGGATGTAAAAGAGTCATCATGATCGAATGAAATGTCATCAGAGTTTCTTTTCCTAACCCTTTCGTAAGGTTTAGTCGAAATAACTGTCGGAGCTGACGCCTTAGAAACGGGGGGAACAGGCCTTTGGGTCGGCACGCGGATTGGGTCGTCCGACAATCGTACTGACTTTCTAGGAGGCGACCTTTCTGGAATAAGTTTCTGGATACCTTGTTTTCCAGAAGGCAAACTCCCGTTTTCACTACTCCGATCTCTCACTGTACCGGTCGTGGCCCACGGTTGTTGAAGTATCGATGGGAGCCGCTTGGGTGGCGCTCGAAGATGCTTCTTTTCCCCGAGTGATTGCTTTTGAGCTGACATATTTCGGCATTTTTCTCCTAGGGCCGGCCTCTTGCTCACGATCGCTTCTTGATTCGTGCTAGCTGGGCGTAGCTCTGGTGCTGACCCTCGCGCTCGGTTTTCATCTTGCGCAGCTATCTGTTCGTGGTGCTTTGTTTGATGCTTTGCTTGCAGCATAGCACTAACTCTTCGACGAGATGGCCCCCTAGCTCCAATTCCTATCAAAGAACGTTGAGGTTGCTGCTGTAGTCCCTGCCGTCGCCGCTCTGGTTCCGTATGCAAAGAAGCTACTTGAGCATCCTCCACTGGTTTCTTAGTCTTCACGTTTTGTTGTTGCTCGTTGCGTTCCTGGCGTTCGTGACGAACAGGTGGAATGTAGTTCGTGATTCGCCGTGGTGGTTGTTTCAATCCTTTCGGTTCCTTCTTTTTTCGGGTATGTCTCGCCAAAAACGGCTCATTATCAGGCAGTGCCATGGTGAAATCGATATTTGCCGTATCATCATTATTGCTGTATGTTGCTGGTAAAGGGAAAGCTGTGGGCGGGAAGACGGGGAACGGATCCGATGAGCCTGAATGACCGGATCGAACAGGACATGGAGTACCATCTTCGTCCACAATTCTGGGCATCATGGGACTGGGTTGATGTCACTTTTCGGATTTATTGTGGTGACGTTGAATTGAATAGGACGAGCGATGATAGTGGATGACACAGGGAGTTGTGAGTATCAACAAAGCGCTAAGAAAGTTTGGCGCTAGTCGTTGCCAGGGTAGCGAAATCTACACACCAATATCTTCTCAATGATTCTACCAGACTTGTCTTCTCGTTCTTAGATTCTCTCGTTGCTCGTAAAGTCGCTCCTCGATACTCGATGTGCCCAGTAGTATATAATCCAATACTTGGGCCCGTATAGGACATGTACGATAGAATCCATCAAGTGCTTTCCGAACAGCATACTTCCTTAGTGGAAGGAAACCTCTTGTGCTAGGGACGACGGCGATCCGCGTGATTCCTGGTAGCAAAAATTACCCCAATGTGAACGCATTATAGATGTGAATTTTCATGAGGAGGGCGATTTACAGAGAGTTCTCGAGTATATTGTGAGAGTGATTCCAACCAGTACCAACAGAGATATGCAGTGACGGATAAGTACACGATTGACAGCCCAAACATCCCTTTCGCTCACATACAACCATACAGCACCCTACAACATCGGAAAGAAGAACATCTAGCTCCTACAATAGCTCTTTGCCGTTGCCTGAGTTAATCTCCCGGCCATGAAGACTGCATTCTGGTAATACCTGTGCCTGTCAGTCATTTGTGAATTCAGTGTACCCTCACCTCTCGCTTGACTAAATAACTATTCGTTGCACTAAACAACTGCATTGACATAAGTACTTAGTACATTCATGATAGCGGTGAATGTAATTAAAACGAAGCGCAAATTGAGGGCCCGGAAGGACCAAAAAGGCAACATACAAACTCGCCGACGCAATGCCGACGCCGAACGGCCGCCTCATTCATATTGCTATAATTCCACACCATAGACGTACAGTTATTATGCCAGGGCGGCATGTGCTCTATGAATGAGGCACGCCTTGAATATGACCCCATGAAACCTCTTGCTCATGCTGTATGACATCGTAGAAGCACATTCCAGAGCCTCTGTTACGATTGAGCGCAACCACCAGTCATCCTCCTGGGACCTAAGGCACGCCGAATAAGGTGCAATGGCCACCACCACCACCACTAGGTTTGGGGACACTCCTCGATATTGTCGAGCTGAGGCTGTGGGAGTGGCTTGCGATGGGAGTTAATAGATAGTGTTGCAACTTCCTGAAGGTGTGTTCTACTCGCAGAATGTTGTTTGTTTGAAGAGAAAGACCTACCTCTCCAACGTTAGAATTCTTACCCCACTCAGTGTCTCGAATTCATACATACAACGGCGGCTCTGTCTCCAAGCCCACCACGTGGAAATCAAACTGCCGTAAGATAAAACTCTGAACCCTCTGCAACGTACGGTGAACCATTTCCATTGAAGCGCGGATTGATTCGTTCCATTTGCAGGACACAGATTAAGAATGCATTAATACCTACTGCAATAATACTGTAGATTGCCTCCGAACTTGGACCCACAGACATGCACCTGCAGAGTGTCAAGCCAACATGGAGTGTGGGACAATCAATATATTTCCATTAGAGCCGCCTCATCCCGGAACACACCAATTCTTGGGGCTGTTGGGATGCGGAAGAGTGTCGAAAAATGGCCGCTTCAGCATGGCGAGTAGGAGATCGCGCTTCATATCGCCCCTGAAATATACTATTGCCCACCATTGCCGCCGATTTCCGACTCTCCGTTGGACTTGATTTGACATGATAGAATCCGACGGCGTGGGTGGTATCCAAGTCGGTCAACAAGGGCTGTTGTTCACTAAAGTTAGCAAGCACTAGTACCTAGGACCAGCTCTGGACTTGAGCCTCTGAATTTCCGCTGCACCCATAACAACGGGCACCTACGCTCCCCTTCTTAATTCTTTTGATCCAACCTTTCTTGTTCCCTTCATTTTTCATTTTCCTTTCTCCCACTCTTTTCTTCCTTTCCCCCCACCGCCCAACTACAAAGTCGCGCTACAAGTGCGTTCCTTATATTGTGTTCTAGATAGGGCCGCAGTGGCCGTCGAGGCTACTGCTTGCCAAATCCACAGCCCACCGCCCGTCTTGGTATTTATAATTGGTCGTTTCCACCAAGGAAGGAGGCTCTGCCAGCCTCAACCCCTTCACGAAGCGATCACGCCCGATAATTCACCACCCCGAAGTTCACCAAGATCGCAATTGTCCACAGAGACGGCGCTCGGTCGGGCGACTTGTCGAGGGCCATTTTTCAATTCAACGTACGCGACATAAGCTAGCGTTCTCGTCTCGGTCTTTGCTAGTGCAGGAAAGCTTTGATCCGCTGATCATCAGTCAGTATGTTGACCCTTCAACAGTGCTTTCTTCGTTCGTTCTGTTGGCCTTTGTCGTCGTTGTCGGTCGGTATCTGGAGCCGCATGGCTGCGGGCACGGTACATAAGCGTTGATTTTGAGATCTGCTCGGTTCTCAAGAGCCTCACCGAGCCGCATTATTCAAATCAATTTCAACAGCTAATGGAACCACTCGTGTTCAATTGGCTGTTCAAGTGGTTATATCACTTTTTACCTTGACTCGTTCGGTCGTTTTTTGCTTCCGCCTATCCTATCGCTGTATGCATGTTTTCATCCTGCGTTGGCTCCTTGATCTCGTCTGTTTCCGAACCTTTGCGCGCTTCTCCACTTTTCCCCCTCTCTCCTCCACGCCGACACTGAACCTTTACAGAAGTGCTAATTTTTGCTTTCCATGAGCCCTTCAGGCCTCCCATCGATTTGTAGCATCGTCGCGAGTTATTCACCTATCACCACCAATCAACAGCCGCCGATTTCGTCAAGCCAAACGCTTACAGCCCAACTAGGAAACACTACCGCAAGTTATCAAACGAAGCCACACAAAGTCGACAGACAGTTGCGCATTTCACTTACTCCTGCACTCGCAACGGCATTACTGCACCAGGTGACATCGTCTGCCACGGCTGTTTGTCGGGGTAGCATAAGGTTAGCTCCTCACAAGGGGGTTGTTACACAGAGTGAGGGTTGATTGGCTGATTGGTTTGGGCGTCAAGTCTTCATTACAGCAGTAGCGGGGCGTTCCAGAAACGTCCCTCGTTATCCTGCAACGGGTACCCCTCGGAGTTCCACTACCGCAGTGCCACCGTCCAGTTCGGACGAGTTAGAAGACGCAGAGTTTGCAACATTTCGCAGAACCAACATAATAGAACACGAAAGAGAGTTGTCAGTCGAATCAGATTCAACATTGTCAAAATCGAGTTTTTCAGATACCCCCACAGTGTTTCCATCACAGGGAGACGCTGTTCTTATAAGTTTTCTGGGTCCTGACCAATACGAAACCGCAATAACGGCGGGAAAGAGGCCCCTTGCGGACCAAAGCGAGAGTGAACATACAAACGAGATGGAGGGCGGGAGCGGCGGTACTGATTTGGACGGGAGTAACAGTAACGATCCTAGTAAACGACAGTCTAAATCTGGATTGAACGAGCCGGATATTAAGAGCGAATCAACAAAAATGGCGGAAGCTGATGCCGGGCAGAACAAACCCGAAAGCAATACGGCCAATGGTGTGAAGGAGCAACCGGAACCTATGGAAATTGATGCAGATGGTAGCAACGGCACTCCGAAAGCCGTGGGGAAGTTAGACCATAATGGAGACACAAGCCAGAACCAGGCTGTGGATCTTCCACTTGACCCAGAGCTTATGAAGCAAGGACAGCTGGAACCAGTCCCAAAGGAGGAAGAGAATGAAGTAGCAAATAAAGAATCGATGGAATTAGACGGCTCGGAAACTACTGGAGAGACTGCCGTAAGCCTTATGACTCTTGCCGGTGGAGAGACTACCGCGGGCCTTGTGGCTCTTGCCGGTGGTGCAATCAACCAATATCTGTCTGCGCAACAGTCTCAATCTGGAGTGAATGGCGTGAATTGGGGTCATGGAGTTCCGTCGTCGCCGGAATCGCCAAACAAACCGTTTAGTGGCTTATCTCCTCCGCTTCCTTCAATGATGGGACAGAACTCTTCGCCAACTAATCGGGATGGAAAGCACACTACATTACCTCCACTCAATTCCATTGATGTTTTGGCGGAGCTTGCAACGAAACAAGAATCGCCGCAGCAGATGCAAGGTGGTTGGCCTGGAGCACGTAGAACACCAGACTCTCGAGCAGCCTTCCCTCAAATCCAAGCCGGTCTTGCGCCGCCTACCAGATCATCCACAACGCAAGGTACAACCCAATCCCCCCCGGGATTGCCACCTCCGACCCCAAATTCTGTGAGCAGCGCTGAGGGAACCCCCCGACCGTCACTGCAACACCTCAGCGTACAGCAACGGCAGCATTTCATGAGTTTAAATGAACCAAATTTCTACCCACATCACCAACCGCACTACCCCCCAATAACGGATGCTGCAAGTAGTCCACAACCAGCATATCCCGCGCAACCCGCGACCCCCGATAGCGCGAATCTTTTTGCCCGGAGTGGATTTGCTCCGGCGCCCTTGCCACCAAATCTTGAGGGAAGAAGCGCGTCTACATCATCGGAATTCCAATACAATTCGGATCAGACAACACCAAGGGGACCGAGTACTGGTGAAACACTGCCAAGTTCTGGACCCGAGGAAGTTACTCCAAGTCCTCCTGCTCCACCTCCACCCCCAAGGAACCAAAGAGCTCAAACAGGGCCTTTGGCTACTGGAGGATTCAAGTGTGAATTCCCCGATTGTAAAGCACCACCATTTCAAACTCAGTATCTTTTGAAGTAGGTCACTGCTTGTCAGGGTTTTTTTCTGGCTCTCGCTGATACTGATAGTTCCCATGCCAATGTTCACTCCTCCGTCAGACCACATTATTGCCCTATCAAGGGATGTCCTCGGGGAGAAGGAGGTAGAGGCTTCAAGCGAAAAAACGAGATGATCCGTCACGGTCTCGTTCACGACTCCCCAGGATATGTCTGTCCGTTTTGTCCAGATAGAGAGCACAAGTACCCTAGACCGGATAATCTTCAGAGGTAACAAACGCCAAACTGGCTGAAGCAGGGACGGTTTTCACTGACGAGAATGAAGGCACGTAAGAGTTCACCACATGGACAAGGATAAGGACGACCCACAGTTGCGAGACGTCCTCTCACAACGGCCGGAAGGCGGTAGCAGAGGACGGCGGCGGCGGCACGGTGGATAGGCTCAGGATTTCTGTGTGCATGGGCTGTAACGATATGGAGACGACTTTCCTTCGTTCTTATCATACAGCAGGGATTCGGTACGATTCATGTTATTTTTTCTTCAACGGTTGTCCCTTCTGGTCTTGTTCCCCGTGCGCGGAAATGGAATTTGGGTGACCTAGCGGTGACCTTTTAAATGGTTTAACCGTGCTCATTGTGTCTTGTTCCTATGTTTTTTCTTTCCTGTATTTGTGTTGGGATTTGGTGGGATAAGTCTGGTTTCGTGTCGCTGAAGTTCTCTACAGCTTGCGGCCGAGTTAAAAAAAGGAAGGGCGTCTGGTGAAAGGACTCTGCAGGAGGATGGAAGGGAATAGGGGATACTACATCTTATGTCCCCTCATCTACTATTTCCTTCACTGGTAACGAACGAGCTTTGTGTTCAGCTGTCAGTACCTGGTTTCCGATCTTTACTTTACTAAGTGTATTGTTGTTGTGTTACCAGGTCGTATTTAATCATTTTTCCATTTTGTTCATTTGATTCGCGGCGTCGATGTTTCTTTTTTATGTTTTTGCTTTAATTCACGCTACGGAGTTCTTGCATGTTTTTTTTTTTTAGTTTGCGATTGATAAGCACGTAAACTGGGAGTAAAATTACAACTTCTTTTGTGAAAAGGAACGACCATTATTGAGGAGAGGTACCAAACACCAAGTAGCATTATTTGGCCTGTTATGATGGCACATCAAGAGGTCCATATTCTACTACACACCTTATCCAGTTCAAGCCACGGAAAACGGCTGGCATTAAACTACCAGAGATAAAGCTATAGAACTACCACTGAAGAAGGCGGAAGAAGAGTAGCTGCCAACCCAAAACTTTGTAGAATATTTGGACCAGCATGATACACCCACCGGTTTGGAATCCCCATGGAACTTCCCATTTGCCGAATAAACAAAACTGATATGTACGTGAAGCACACTATCCCTGCAGGGCGTAAGGCGTGAGGACTATACGATACCATAGTATGGCTAAAGCGGGGGGGGGCGTGATAAGCGCGGTTTGCGGGTGTTCCGCGGGCTGAGGGTATCATGCAGATTTTTGGATTGCGGTAAGAGGCTGGAACGGAAAACCTTGGTCTCAGGGTTCGAGACTATGGAAAATTGTAGTCCCAGGGTGTGATACAGGGAGAAAAAAACTAGGGATGTTGCTCAGGGAGGGGTCGTGATATACGGAATTCGGGCAACCTTGACTATCGCAGCTACCTAAAGGCGGGAGTGCGGGCGGCACTCCCCGCTGCCTTTCGACCCCACTCGTGTACCTTGTGCCTGCACACTCCACGCTTTTAGCCTTCTTTACCTGCCGGGGCGTGCCTAGTCTGTAAGGCGCACAGCATCCCCGTATAGAAGCCGTTGAGTGTTTGCCAGTGAGCAAGCATAGTGGCATAGCAGCTGCCGCTGTCTCGGGCCTGACAGTCGGGTTAGCCGCGGCAGCCAACAACTCGGAGACAACGCGGATCCGATCCGTGCTGGATACCGAGTGATATCATGTGAACGACTTGTTGGTGCGGATTGTCAAGATGTACCACGTCGTTGGTAAATCGTACGTAGTGGTAACAATGGTATAGATGTAATAATGTAAGGATCTGTATACTCTAGTCTGTACAGCTTTCTAGAAAGTCCCGGACCCCGCGCCCGTCTCACTAGGATTTCCAGCAACAGTCTCTGCCACCGCCTCACTCAACAATGCCCTCCTCTCACTTGCCTCGGCGCCTTCAATCTGTAGCGCCTCCTCCTCACCGTTAGTTCGTGTCCTCCACTGTCCTCTCCTCCTACCGCCACCGGTCTCAATGGCAATAGCACCATATCCAGTTTCCCCACCCACCTCCGCCTCGTCATCTTCACGCCCCCGGTACAAGATATAATGCTGGCACATAAACACCACATCGAACCCGATTGCAATCTGCGACAGAAAGAACTTTATGGGGTTTCCAGTGAGACCAGACCAATCGCTCTGCAGTGAGGAGTCGAGGATTAGTTGGGCGAGGGAGAGGATCCCGCCGGAGAGATCAAGGAGAATGTTGTGGATTGACCAGCCAATAGTCGATTTGCGTTGGTAGTTTAGGAACGCTTGTGGGAGGTATTTGATGATACTGATAAGTAGCTTGATGTAGGCGAGGGTGTAGACCTAGGAAATGTTGGTATTAGTGGGTAATTATAAGGTCGGAGGAGATCCAAGGAGCGATGGAATGTGGGGAATGTGGTTTGCGAGGGCAGGCTACAGGTGGGTAAAGTAAACAGCCAAAGAAGCAAGTCGATGGGTTAGGTTTGTGATTGTTTATGCAAGCTCTCACTTGCCTGTGGGTTTTTTGCTTTGCCGGATAAGGGTTTGACGATATAATTGTGCTTTCAGTGAAGCTACAGACATGTAATAGCTGGGATAAGGAATATGAAGTGTGGTGTTCCCAGGTCCCGGGGTCGCCAGTACGGCATCCCGAGATATTGGCAGACAAGGAGCCAGACCGATAAAAAGCATGCATGTACATTCACACACATTCACACACACATAAGGAGAATTACACAGGCTGAGGATAATTGTGGAACGAGAAACGGCAATCAAAATGATGAAAGAATCACAGCAAAATTAAAAAAAAAACTCACCACATCAATCCATTGCCAACGCTTCCCGTCGACCTTTAAAATACTAAACATTGTCGCAGCAATACACCCGACAATAATGATGGTCATGGGCTTCGAGAGCTTCTGTTGCGGATGACGTTGATAGCCCCAAAGAAAGAACTGAGACCACGTTATGATACTGATGAGCATCGCGTGCACCTGCATTTCGGTTATCAGAACTGCTCGATGTGGGAAGAGGCTTAAAGAAAATCAACTAACCCGCTGGGCGAGCGGGCTAAGAAGGCATGTAAGGATGTAATAAACGCCAAAACCGGGATCGTTGGGATCGGGGAAGGGGGTCACATACAGCGAATGCAAGATCGTTCCAGCGGACCGTTGGCTCAGGCGCATGCGGATGGCGTCGAGCATACTCGTCTCGCACCACGGGCGAAAAGAGAAACAGAAGCGAAGAGACGGTATAACAGGCAAAGCCGAGGACATTGATGGTGAAATAATCAACGGCCAGCCCGGTGACGGACTTGCGTCTGTAGTTGATGATGAGCTGCGGGTAGAATGAGATGCCCCAACAAAGAAAATAGCTCCATCCGAGCAGTCTCGAAACGGCGTGGGCCAGGGTTGTCCACTGATCAGACATATCGGATGCAGTTGACTTATTTATGATAGGCGTGGGGAGCAAGTAGTGGTGCAGGTGGTAGGATGAGGTACCTGGGCAATAATCATTCTATCTCGACGTCAAACTCGAGGGTGCTGTGCTACAAGACCACCCGGATGACTCTAGCACCCCATTCTCTGTGCCAATAGAAAAAAGTTAACCAGTGTTTAGCGATATGTTTAGCATGCCTTATGAAGGAGAGCACTTACGATCACTACTGGTACCTCCAAGTACTAAGTCGTTATGCGGCTCAAGTCATCGTCGTGATGCATCTGTGACTAGCGCCTTCTACTTCCCTGCCCCTCAGCCGTGCTGCTTAGTAACGAGAAGCTTGCACCGCGCCCAACCTCACACGTTCACCCCCTATCACGCTTTCGCTGCCAAACACGTCCCTACGCCTTCTATCTGCCTTCAGCACATATCTCACCCGTTCAATCTGATAGCTACATGTCCGACTGCTCCGTTTCTTGACTGGAGTCACTGTGTGCCAACCGCTACTACCATGGCTTCAACCTCACCCAAAGCGACGCGGACGGCAACCCAAACTCCTGTACGCGGTAGAGGACGTGGAAGACCTCGACTGTATGCGCGTGGTACCAGCTCAGCAGCCAGACGAAAGATACAACAGGCTTCGGCGCCAAAAAGTACGGATAACTCGCCCACCAACCGTCGACGTCCTACATATCAGAACGGGTATCGGCCAGGGGGCGCGGGTGGAGGCGGACGCTATATTCACCCCAGTACCGGCGAAGAAATTCCAGCATATGTTTACAAGGAGATAGTAAAGAGCGGAGAGAAGGGAGATGCAGGGAGTTCTGCTAGGAGAACTGCGCCGCCACCACCACCACCGCCCCCAACTATAGGTCCTGACGGCGTGTACAAACCTCGAGAGGAGAGGAGTTACGTGGAGTTTCACCCCGGCTTTGACATTGAACAACCTCTGCTTGCGCTTACTGCGCAAGAGGTTGACGGTGAGAACTACAAACCCCCAGTGCTACCAGAAGCAAAGACAGTTCGGGTGCTGGATATAAAAGAGGAAGAAGAATTAAGGAAGGAAATGTCTGGCTTTCCTACAAGAGACGGATCTCAGTCTGGCGCTTCGATTCGAGGCAGCGTGCAACCGGAAGGCTCCAGCCAACATCGCAACACTAGAGAAGAATACACACCAGGGCTAGGGAAGCGTGGGTCAGAATCCGCAGCCTCACCTGTTTCGCCTTCGTCGAACGGAGTGTCTAGTGGTTCCCATACCGACCGTGACCCCATGTCGGCAAGTGTTAACGGCATAAGTGATCTACCTGTCTTTCCATTACCTACCGATGGCAACGCCGGCGGTTCGAATGGGTTGGCTATCGATCCGGCATTGTCAGCTCTAACGCCTCCACCGATAACGACGATCGAATCTACCCTTCCCGTTCCTATAGATCCTGCATTGGCTTCAGACCCGCGCCCTGCACCGGCCCAGACACAAACACCCGCCGCAACGCCTACTGATGGGCAATTAAAAGACGACACAATCATCCTGGTCCCTACGCCCCCACCACCAACCACCCCGGCTGGACCCGAGTCTGGTACTCCTTCAGTTAAGAGGGGGGTAAGCGATGTACCTACTCTAGCATCCCTCCGAGCACATCGTACAACTGCTGGGAAACCTCCTCCACGGTCGATGCCACCTACTACTCGGAAACCAAGATCACAGAATCAGAGTCATCATACTCAGGAAAAGCTCAACTTACGTGCACCATCATATCGCCAAATCCAACCCTTCAAATTTTCAGGGGTTGGGTGGGATGGGGGGGTGGGCAGTAAAGGACCTCGTGGTTTGAATAATCCCCAGTCATCCAATCAAGCAGAACCAATTTCAGATAAGATGATTGCTGTCGGTTATCAGCAATCAACGCTATTTCAGTGTCCCGAGACATTGCTTAGGGATCAACTTGACCTTGGAGTTGACGAAGAACTTGGTTCGACCGAGATTGATTTAGTGGAATACGATATGGACGAGCAGGATGATAAGTGGCTTATAAACTACAACTCTCATAGGATATTAACTGAAGACAGCACAATAAGCAGAGAGATATTTGAATTCGTTATGACAAAGACGGAGAAGGAATGGGTTAGTCTTGAAAGGAAAATGCCAAAAGTGCAGGCGAAACCACACGGTGTCGGATTGCCTAACAGAAGGCGGAGCTCGGGCAGAGCTGCCGACGATGATGAAGATGATGGGGCAGAAGACAGTAAGTGTGCTATTTGTGATGATGGCGAGTGTGAGAATGCGAATGCTATCGTTTTCTGCGATGGCTGCAATCTGGCGGTGCACCAGGAGTGCTACGGTGTTCCTTATATCCCCGAGGGACAGTGGCACTGCAGAAAATGTCAACAAATCCCCAGACAGACAGCAGTATGTTTACTTCTTCCCTATTTCAGGGTGCCGCGCTTACATTGTTAAAGAATTGTGTATTCTGCCCTAACACAGATGGCGCATTTAAACAGACCACTACGAACAGGTGGGCTCACTTGCTTTGTGCAATATGGATTCCAGAAGTCAGATTGGCGAACCCATCATTTATGGAGCCGGTCGAGGGTGTGGATCTGGTGCCGAAATCCCGGTGGAAGCTGGTGAGTTTCGCTATCACTTTTGTCTTGCCATGCCTGCTTATGATGTATTGTCTAGAACTGCTACATATGCAAACAAAAAATGGGAGCTTGTATCCAATGCAGCAACAGGAATTGTTTTCTGGCATTCCACGTTACATGTGGACGGCGGGCGAGGCTGCACATGAAGATGAAGAATACCAGTGGTCCTGGAGCACAGCTTGAATCATCTGGTCTGAAGGCGCTCTGTCATAAGCATGTTCCTGCAGATTGGAGGAAAGAGAATGATGTAAGCCTCTTGTTTGGCTGTAACTTTAATGTCACTGACATTTGCAAATAGGTTGACGCCGCTACCGAAGACGCCATGGAATTCTATGCGAATAATTTTAGTGGTCGCGAATGGGGTGACTCCCACGCAGCTGCTGTAGCGAGATCCAGTCTAAGTGATGATGACATCTCACAAAACATGGTCTCTCGCGGTAATCGCCGAACAGGCGATAAGCGAAAAGCAGCTGCAGAGCAGAAAACAATATGGAAGCTGCCGTCAGGAGCCCCCGTCATACCAAAAGTACTCTATGATGTGGTCATTGTCTCGCTCGACCCCTTCGAAATATCCAACGTGCGCGATTTTGCATCTGAGGCTTGCAAATATTGGACTTTGAAACGAGAAGCCCGACGCGGGGCAAGTTTAGTCCGCAGACTTCAGGTTCAAGCCGATAGCAATAGCTTCACATCATTGGAGGTTATCCGAAAGAATTATGCTTCCATGGGACGTTCGCAGGGCGGCAAGAAACTCGAGCGGAGAAAAGACTTTGCCGGGGATCTTGAAAAGGATTTGATTGGGCTACTTGGAATCGTGAAAGCTGTCAGAAAGAGGGAGGATGGCAGAGTAAAGGAAGCAGAAGTGATGAAAGCCTATGTGGATAAGATGTATTTCCCGGAATTACCGTTGATGAGAGATGTTCTTACTCAGGCTCAGAAGTAAGTTGCAATCTCCATGCTATTGATACAGAATGCTAACATACAGCAGCCTGGATTGCCACAACCTCTTTGGGCTTGGCTTCGGTCTCATCCGAGATAGACTCGAAAACCGGTTGTATCCAAGCGTCTCAGCATTCTCGGCGGACATTCGTTCTGTTCTGGAATCATCTCCCACCGAACCCCAACTTGACTTCGACATCCGGGTTAAAGGCTATGTCCCACCGAAAATATCTTCTCCTGCGCCCCCAATCGACAACCATGATGTTGGTAGCATTGGAGAAAAAATTCTTCATTCCCTCCAGAGTCCTTTGGAGTCCGCTTTGACGGGTGAAAAGGAGCTGTGGGCTGAAATGCAAGAACAACCTGCAAAGAAAGCTCGGCTACTTGAGCAACTGGATGTGACGTTACTGGATACTACTTTGAATAACAATGGCAACCGGTCACCTGGTAGTCCCTCGGATCAACTTGCCAAAGAAGCTTCGCCGGAAATAACCAAGGCGTCGACATTCAATTTATCTAACGGTGGAACTATTTTGGGGACTGTATCTGCCAAACTTGCAAAGGGAATCCTTGTGGGATCGGGCGACAAAAGACAGCCATCGTGGCATATCAAAGATTATTGGCCATGTAGTATGGAGGATAGCAACGAGCCTGCGACCGTGGAGATTACCAATTCGCCCGACCGTGACATGTCCGCTCCGGCTCCAGTGACCGAATCGGAAAACCGCCTGACACCACCTCCTCCAGAGAATGTCAATGGGCTTAACCCAGTATCGGAAGGTGTGCATATCGATGCCAACATACTCGACGAAGATGAAGATATGGAAGATGCACCTGGCGAAATCGACGAGGAAGATGCGCCTGGGGAAATTGATGAGGAAGATGCGCCTGGCGAAATCGACGAGGAAGACGCGCCTGGGGAAATCGACGAGGAAGATGCGCCTGGCGAAATCGACGAGGAATTTTTGCCAACTGCCTCTTTCGCTCCTCCGTTCATAGATCAACCAGAGCCTCAAGACTTTCCTCACATACATTCCGATCTTCACGACGAGGATGCAGAGGGTGAACTCGATGATGAGATAAACCTTATGTATCCCGATATTCCCACGGTTGCCGACCCTACACCAATCGCCGAACCTTTCCCAGATGTAGACTCCCACGATGATACCAGCAATAAAGGCGACCTTCTCAGTGGGTATCGCGCGGAAGATCTCCCCTCGCCACTTTGTATCATCGGTGGTGACTCAGCGAGTTCCGTAGGTACATCAATGAACGCCACTAACCCAATGCTGGATATACCCCATTCTTTGCAATCAACCCGCGATTTAACCTGCCGCGATCCAATGGTTGATTTACCCGAACTTGCACCAAACCGTACCATACCGGATGGGATGGATCTGGAGAATTTGACCAATACAAGTGTGCTTAGCGATTATCCAGACGATTTGGACGAGAATGACTTTGACATGCAGAAACTTGACGTCGATAGGGACGGCGAAGGGAACGATGGTAATATTGAGCTCGGAGAGAACGATGTGACACCTCTTGGCAAGAAGAGCCGCAAGGCTACTATCGCGGTCAAGAGGGAGCCCAACGGAAGATTTGGAAGAGCCCCTGATAGGCAGATGAGAAGGAGGCGATCATGAGTTTTTCTCTTTCACTTTTCCCGTTTCCTCTATTGCTTGCTCACCAACCCGTTTGTTCACGAGTACCCTTGTTTTCCTTCGCGATGGATTGTATTGATAGCTAGCTAATTGGGAGGGCTCTTTTTTTCCCGTTTTTATTAATCTGGAGTGGTTGGGGGTTTGACTTTTTTGTCCTTCGATTGTCGTTTTTGTTGATTGTTTTACTGCTACCTGGGGGTTGGTGTTTGTACGTCTTTTGCTTCTTGTAGTAAACTGGTGTCCGTATGATACTCTTTGGTGGGTACCTTTTTTCTTTCTATTGTGTTTGCTCGCTTTGTTTGCTTGGTGCAATGGAATGGATTGGGAATGAATATAGGGTGGGTTATAGGTTGTGCAGTTGGAAGACCTGCATATCAAGTATCTGGTCTAGAAGTTGGTGAATGGCTGTTGAAAAAGTGAGGTTTTTGACATGAGTTTTGACTCCCTGGATACTCGATGTGAAAGGAATGAAGACCTCACACAAGTAGTGGCCGATATCCAACGGTTTTCATGGCGATTGCGTCAAACGAATAACGGATAGCTGTGCATCTAGGATACTCGTATGCTCTCATTAACTCATAACTTGAACTCTATAGGCTTCATCTAGAATTCACGTTATTTACTGGTCACGAACGTTAACACTGGTATCACATCCCGAGACTCACAGCATATACTGAAATACATAGATGGGGGCCGTTCAGAACAGTCATGGCGGAAACTGCACGGTAGCCCAGAGATCGAGACCAGAATTTACGAGTGACGAGTGATCGATGCACTTCTTCCTTGAGTTTAGTCTACAGGGTTAGGGTGGGGGAATTACCATTCCAGTGCCATTCAGAAGCTGGGCGCCTATGGTATGGGAAGTCGCCTGCGCCAACAAAGTAGTCAGTGGTATGTCTTAATGTCTTACCAGTCAGGCACAGGAACCATCGATACAGCGACCAACAGGACGTACATACCACGCGGCAATGGCGCTAATTCCAGTGGTTAAATACCATACTCGAGTAGAGAACAACTAGAGAAACTCGTGGATAGCTCATCCCATTGAGGCAAAGACAGTGAAGGCTGCAGGCGTTGTTTGTTGGGCTGGTTTATACATATCAACGCCAAGCCATAACGCTTGGCGTGCTTGTCGTATAGGCTGCCTCCTTTTTTCTTGCCACCCGCACCAAAACCAGCCTCATCTCCCTTTCCTTCCTTCGCATCATTCCATCGTCAGCCAAAGCCCTGCCTTAAACAAAAGGACCTTACCCTTCCCTTCCCTCTCTATCTCAAGCCCTCAACTTCTGGCATTTATCGCTGTTGATTTAAGTTTACCTTTAAACTTACACTCTTTGTAAGTTTTGCTTTACCTTTACCTTTACCGTTCTCTGGTCGCGTGGCCTCTTAGTTTTGCGACCCTCTTCCTTTGCCCAAATTTGAAACTTATAACAACCAGAGCCACACCCATATCACAGTGCACAGTCCAGCTACTATGATGGATTACGAAAGTGAGAGCCGCGGTTACGATGGTAAGTTTTCTACTCTATTCTGCTGTTCAGATGTCGATCGCCTACCCTTGAGTTTCCCATCTCCTGGCAATGTGGCAGGGCTTTCGCGTTGGCTATCGACTCCTGGCAGTCTCGAATGACGCGTTACTCATCGATACAGTTGCTGATGATTTAGACGGAGAGCCTCGCGATCAATATCAAAGGGATGACCGTTCTATGTCACCCCGTAGACGTGACTCTCCTCCGAGACGGGAGCGTAATCGCAGCGCCTCCCCTGGAGGAAGGTTGGGCGATCGGTTAGTGTTTTATAATAAAACTCCCTTATCAATATACAGCTACTAATATTTTTAGTGCACCTCCTACTGAGCGCTCCGATGATCGCCGTCCCGCTGATGACATGTCTAACGCGTCTGACCGTGGTGGTGATCGCCGTGGCAACGGTAATGCTGACGGAGCTACTAACACCGGGACCAACCTCTTCGTTACTGGAATCCACCCGCGTCTTACTGAAGAGGATGTTATGCGTCTTTTCGCCAAGTACGGTGAAGTTGAGAAGTGCCAGATCATGCTTGATCCCCATACCAAAGAGTCTCGCGGATTTGGTTTCGTCAAGATGTCCACATTGGAACAAGCCGACGGAGCCAAAGAGGGGCTTCAAGGCGAGTCATTCGAAGGCAGAACCCTGAGCATAGAGAAGGCTAGGCGTAGCCGACCAAGAACTCCTACTCCTGGAAAATACTTTGGCCCTCCTAAGCGAGGTAGATATTCTGATCTCATTGAACTCCTCCCTTTGTGGTGTTCAATACTTCGATGTACTCTCCGCTAACTTACCAGAAGATGACTTTCGCCGTGGTCCGCCGCGGTTCGGCGATGACCGCCGCCCTCCTCGCGGTGGCCGTTACTACGATGACTACGACCGCCGAGGTGGTGGAGGTGGCGGTTACTCGTCTCGCTACGATGATCGTGATGGTGGAGACCGCCATTACCGTTCCCGTGACACCCGTGACGACTATGGCGGTGCTCCTCGTGGCGTTGATCGCTACGCTAGCCGTGAAGATAGATATGGCGGCAGTGGCGGTGCTCGTGGCGAGGATAGGTACAACAGCCGTGGTGGTGATGACCGCCGTGCTCCCCGCGAGTCTTACGCTTACGGTGACCGTGACAGCGGCTATTCCCGTGCCCCAGCTGCGGATGCGCCTCCTCGTGCGCCCGAGGGTGGCAGGAGCTATGGCGGAGGTTACGAGGATGATCGCAGCGGATACAGCAGGAGATAAGAAACAGCGGATGGATCAAATGCTAACCATCTTAGTACCGGGGCTATTCTCATGGGGCGAGCTTTAATACATGTCTCTGTGCTTTGATGATCGATCTGTACAACTGTCAAATTTGTTCCGCCTTCAGCAAAAGTTTTCAACCCCCCTTCCCAGATTGTATTTCTTAATTGGCTTTCTTTTCCCTTTGCCTGTGTTTGGTGTTTTCTGTATAATTTCAGTTTCGGCATATTGGCGGGTTCGACGACGATGAGAGTCTGGGCTGCTCATCAGCGATGGACAAAAAAACAAATACACGACTGTGTCGACCAGACGGCGTCTCATTTCCTTGGATTGATTGCAGATAAGGTCAGCTTTTTCGAATCTGCAAAAAAAACAAAAACAAAAAACAAGGACGAGAGGATCTTTTCAATAATTTCATTCATCTTATGTCGGTTGCGATCATTCGAAGCGTCTGTTGTCGCCTTTTTCGGTAATTTCAAAATCAGTAATTACGGCGGCATCATTCATCTTCATTTCAAACGTCCAGGTCAGGTCAGTATAACGAATGAACGACCTAAGAAAGTCCCCCGCCTTTGCCGCCGTGTCACTATCCCTTCAGTATCCAACCATGTGCAGTTTCTTTTCACCATATTTGGATTTTTGGGGAGGATGCCTTTATTCTAATGCGACATACTCAAATGAGTTCTTGCTTTTAGATGTCGACTTGCATCAGGACGATTGATGGACAGTCACAAAGGAAAACTGATTGATGGCCGACGCATCATCAGGACAACTACATCAATCAAAAGGCAGCGAGATACTCGATATTATTTCAACATTAGCTAGCAGTTCCAGTTTTGTCATACAATTATCATCAGTGTCGCCTCTTCAAACTCTCAACGCGCGAATCAATCGTAGAACGCATTCATCATATTATCATCACCGTCATCCCTGGCCAGTCTATTACAGCAGAATGGAAAATGACATCTCCACAGCCGTGACAACAATGGCCAACATATACCAGAGGAATGGGAGATCCGTGCACTACCACCACCGCCATTACTACATTATCATTCTACCTTTTGACATCGGAATTTCCCATGTGGCTGACCGGTCGGAGGTCAAAGCGCCAGATCAGCCTAAAAAGGAATGTGTTTTGCGGCTCAAGGTTGTTTCAAGGGTTTCAGATACTGACTGTAGGGGTTGATCGGTTGGATATTCTTGTTGGATATGGCTACCCCTGGATTACTCCTGTGGCTCAAGGTTTGTTTCATGGATTTTTTGGATACTGACTCTAGGTGCTGATCGATTAGTTGCTATGTTGGCTGTCACTACCATTTTTAAGTCGGCTACCCAGCGCCGTAGGATGCTAACCGTGGAGGACAGGACTGTTTTTGCTGGCATTGCTAATTGTGGGGGACAGAGTTGAGTATATGACGCTCGCGGGAAATAGATGGCGCTTTCTGTAATTGAATTGAATTGATATCACTTGAGCGGTCCCATACTTCCTAGTACATCCACCAAAGTTCGAAGTACTATAATTGGTCCGCAAACACAGGAGGTAGGAGCTTTCAACGTGTTTGCAGTACACTAGGGAAGTTGCCCGCCCAAGAGATATATAAATTCAATTGTGAAGTTCTAGACGGCGGTATTGGGATGTTTGACGCAAATGCTAGCGGGGCCTGAGTTTTACCCTACAATCTAGACGCCTACCCTGGGCACGGCAATGATAGACTGGTAGAGGATGTAGGGTAGTGGAAGAGGTCACGACTTTGCTTGTTTCCTTTGTTAGGTTCGAAAAGTAGCAAGGAGAGAGGAAAATGTATTTCATAGCCACAAGCGACCGAATACAATGATTACAAACAAAGAAAATAGACTGATAGGTCAATCCAGCGTCTTGACGTCCAAGTTTTCTCGACTCAACGGTGAGTAGGTGTAAGCAGTATATGGAGCATCGATAGAAAGTAAAGACATAGGATCCGTCATAGATTAAATTACTTTCTCTTTTCCCAACCACTCCAAAGATAGTCTTAACAATAGCCTCAAATGAAGAGTACAACTTTGTACGATCAAAATCTCTCTTCTCAACCCGTCAAGCTGCAGATTCGGCTATGCTACTTGTAGTAAAAGGAGCAGGGCTGGGACTGCGGGATGCGCGGCGAGACTTAGGGATCCGGAGGTGTTTTAAGAAGTTCCGCAAGCTTTTGGACATCTGTTGCCTAAGGGACTTCTCGGTGGACATCTCCAAGTCCGACAATGGAAGCAGGGCGGGAAAACAGATGCTACAAAAGTATTCGAGCTCGTACTTTGCACGAGCTTTTGCCTCCTCTGTCTCACGGGCTGCCCGCTCCGGCGATTTAGTCTGGGTGTCACGGTCAGGGAGTTCAGTGTTTCGAGTTTCGCCTGGCTCCCTTGCAGAGTGTCTGATAGCTGAGTATATGAGACGGCAGCATTGGTTCGAACTTGTTCAAATATTAGAGAATCTAGCTTGTACGAATTTGGTAACGAAGAAGTACCAGATAATTGTCTTTCCAACGATCGCTCTCGCATTAAATGTTTGGCATTTCGGGCACTGGTAAGACGCCACCGATATGGCCAAGATCACTGCCATTGATAGCTGTGCTTTAGATACTGCAAAGGTTCGCCATTGAGACCTCTCTATTATGTGCCCATGATGGTCCATAATATGATAACGGTCTTCGAGGACGTAACGTTCTCAAGTATTTTCTCGAAGTCTTTGCGGAGAAATCCCTGGAATGTCTGCCACTGAAGTTATAAACGGAAAATTTGCAATGAGCTCAAGAGGACATACATCCTAACTTCTGTAGTAAATGTACGGGATAGTTCTAGTTCTTCCTAGTACATCAATGAACGTTATGTTGTTGTCAAGAAGGAGGCTAGGCATTTGAGAGATGCAGGTCTGGATGGTCCTCAGATGGAGAAGAAATGGCGCAAGAGGCCTGCGACTTTGTGAGTGAAGTTCCTCCAGAATGATAGGCACAAAACTTACCATAGTTGGTCAAACAGCTCTTTCAATGCCTTCACAAGCAGACAGACTGTTTCACACAATTAGCACCATTAGAAGATACCACGTCAGAATGTGAGGAACGCACAACTGCCAAAGATGCTTGCTAGCTTCCACCCAATTATTGTTTTGACGAGCTACATGTCTTCCAGCGGAAGTTACGCCATGCTCAGATACGTCCACTGCGTTCGCTGATATAAGTCTGGGCTCTCTTGTATTCCGGTCGAGGGCTTCAACGATCGAACGAGACGCTTAGTTCCAAGTGTCTTCCGCGCGTATACACCGGGGTGCGACAACCATATCCTGGAGGGCATGGTGGGGTACCTCTTCGACATATTGTACTAACGTAGCGTTACTCGTCCTTTGCATCTGCCCCGGCCTTTGAGCGGATCCCGGTTTAATCGAGTGCTCGAGTACACTAAGAACCGTGTCTTCAATCAATTTATTTGGAATGTCCGAAAGTACCTTTCGTGGCTCCGACAAGGTGGCACTATTACCGTCAGAAAGAGAACTACTAATTATAAGGTATGAGCACTCAAGAGACTTACAGCATTTCAAGGCCGAGAGCAACCTGAAGAGTACTGAGTGGCATTGCTATCCTCTCGCATTGCTATCCTCTCGCGTAGGTCTTTTGCTTTCCGGGAGATCCACAATGCCCATTGTGCCTTTCTGAGTCCGCCGCGTATAGCTCCCCGCCAACCCTTTGTTGCTTGAGCTCTTAGCTTCAGTTCGAACTTTTCTATGATGTTTCGTGTAAATTCCTCAACCGGTTCTCGCACTAGATCAATACCGTCCCGTATGGATGTCGCATTGTCTGAATTTGCAAATACATAGGCATGCGATCTATCCAAGGTGGTAGCCAGGAACTGAAGAAAGGCGACCGTCTCTTAATAATCAGATGATGCACCACCGGTATCTTTAAGTGCGTTGCCGACCTCGTATATGATCTTGATGGCCAGAGCCAGGTCGCCAGCAGACCAACCGAACGATGCCATCACCAGTATTTGTTGCGCGGGCGTTGTGTGCCAAGGAAACTTGAACCCACCTTCAAGCACAGCACAAACACCTCCTCACAACCTAACACAGCCTCGATGTCAGCTTCTCTTGCCCCAGTGAGCCAATTACTTCTGCATACCCGTCTCTCCATTTCGCGTCTAAAACCTCTTCCTCTAGGAATGTTCCGATCGAAAAGAACGATACGACACCTGCTTCATCAACTGGTACTCTGAAAGTCCGCGCACCCCCCCACTTCCTCCCTCCTACCCGCAACCGCTCACAAACCTCCGTATGCAGAGTACCTCCGAGGCAGCGCTGAGCCGTCGCGTGAGTGCGAAGAGCTGTTTAAGGAGTACCAGTCATGTCTAAACGTACGTGCCCACCGCTGCGGGTAGACATGCGGCGGGTAACTGATAGGCGGTGTAGAAAGCGCTTAGAGAGAAGGGGATCTACGGCATGATTGAGAAGGCGAGGAAGGGCTCGAAAGAGGGGGGAGGAGACGGAATAGGATTGTGATGCGCAGGACCAGGAACGGCGCGGAGATCACCACGGACGACATGATACAGGGAATTTCGACTGAGGACATTGAGACTCTACGCTGGAAGATTCACTGGATGGGAGAAATCAGCAATAGTCGAGGTTTCCGCTCCCATGAAAAGACACCGAAGAGCCCGCTACGGACGAACGATTCTCGGCTCGGGATTCTTGGTCAGGGATCATCGGATTTAGTTCCTACCTCTATTGACCCAGCCGATTGATGCCTCCCTCTTTGCGTTGTTTGCCTAGATTGCTTCGACAGATATAAGCGGCAACAAGGGTGCGGAGATAAGGAATGGCATGATTAATATTCCTGGCGTCTTTCACTTGCACCCCGGCAGGGCTGACACTGTTTCCCGGCCAGCCTTTTCCCGTGGCGTGCAGTGACGGCTGGACCCTAAGAAAACAATGTGTTCCTCTGGTAATAAGTGCAGAATACACATACAATTCCATTCAGAGCGGCCTAAGGATCTTAAACGTCGTTATATTCCATGTGGGAACCGAGTGATATCAAGCATACGCGCTCGACTCCAATTCACCGTACCATGATAATCTGGGATGATTACTGTGCCATACAGTAGTTTCTTCTTGACCCTTTCGAGTTGATGGTCTAGTCTATTCAGTGTGATAATACATACCAGTGGGAAGTCGCTGGGATATAGGTGGTAGGATGATGCCTAAGACGTTATGAGGTGAGGTTGGATCGGCCAATTATATCACCACATTAAAATCGGAAGCTTCTCCTGTGCGTGCTCGGCAGCGAGAGATAGACCTTTGACTATATAACCTAGGTTTTATGACTTACTTGGACGGCGCGGCCACAGTGCGTGGCCGACGGGGAGGACTGGAGAAGCTAAATCAACCTTCTTTGATATCAGGATTTTCTAGTCAGAACTGTTGATATCTCCAAATCCCCCAAACACAATATATCAATACCAGTATACACTGCCAAAAGTACACACCTTCATCCCCCCCGCCCCGCTTATGACAACTTCCCAACCCACCCCTCCTTCTCCAAAGCCTTAAGCTTACTCACCACCGCCTCCAGCTTAACCTCCACCCCCAGTTTCTTCCCCTGAAAAATCCCGTTCACAATATTATACTTGTTTATCTTCTGCTCAAAGAACTCCTTTGCGCTCTCGACCAGTTTCTCTTCCTACTCCCCACATCAGCCCCTATCCCCACCCCCATTTGCAGTTACTCGTGTGGGGGGGGGTGGTACCAGTTCTTCAGACCACTCAAACGTCCGCGCCTTACACACGGTGATCCTCTTTTTGACGGCGGGGATAGTCCTTTGCACCTCGAAACGTGAGTTCAAGGTGGACGCGATCTCGCTGTTCGTGTACCCGTCCGCCTTCATCGAAAGCAGTAGGTCGTCGTGTTCGGCGAGCCAGCCGGACGACTTTTTGGCGGGGGATGTGGAGGAGAGGCGCTTGCGTTTTTGTGGTTTGGGTTCTGGGGGTGGAGGGGAGGAGAAGAAGAGAGACATACTAGGGGTGGGGGTGGGGTGGGGGTGGGGGGAAGAGGTCGGCGTGAATTGGCTGTCCATTGTTGTGGTTGCGGATGAGTTGGGATGGAAGACGGGTGGCGAAGAGATGGA
>Ga0307515_10000957_pt1 | contig 65929 bp, 71 predicted proteins | sample 17_EM_MG_FD_194513 | JGI IMG/M metagenome (GOLD analysis project Ga0307515, IMG submission 194513) | Populus trichocarpa ectomycorrhiza microbial communities from riparian zone in the Pacific Northwest, United States - 17_EM | ecosystem: Host-associated > Plants > Roots > Unclassified | place... | reverse complement strand
GTGGACGAGGGAGGGTTATGTACAAAAGCGTTGGTTTACATTTTTGAAGATATCCGGATATGAGACGCTCTATCGAAAAGTGGCCTGGTATGTGTCCACCAAAGCTGCTGGGAATAAATACATCCCCCTCTGGAAGGTTGATGCCTTGATCATAGAGTCAAATCGTGTGTTGCTCGTTAGATGAATAAGGTTAACTTGTAAGCTCTTTATAGAGATAAACGAAGCTATAGTAAGATCTAATAGCGTGAAAGAAAGGTATATTTGTGCAAGATGTTCTTTTTCAAAGGTGCTTCAAACAAAATTGTGCTATGAAACAATCTCAGATATGTTCATTATTGGTCACTCGGTTAGATGTATGATATCAGATCTAAATTAGCCCTCGAACAAAGTTATGTTCTGCGAGCCTGCCTGTCTTCTATGAGTACGACTTTTATTCCATAACTCCGCCATCCGTGAGAAAATAGCACAAACAAATCTCAATACGCCACACTATTCCGGATGTTTTCCAGTAGCAAAGAATTTCTACTTTCGCATTAGCAAACCTCACTCCTCATTCAACGGGAACAAGCACATACTTTCTGTTCCGTGCATCTCTCGGAGGTACACATCGGACATCTCAACGCCATCTGCTTCGAGCTCCTTGACCCACCCTCCAAATGCGTCTTCGCAATATCCGCCAACGCCTTAATAAACTCTGGATCCCCATTCAAGCTCTCAGCCCGCTTAATCCCCTCCTCACCCGTCTCCTTAATAATCTCCAAATCCAGCTCATGAAGCGTCTCAATGTGATCACTAGTGAACGCAATCGGGATCAGCAACAAATCTGTCTGTCCCTTCTTCACATACTCCTCCACGGTGCGACTCGTCTGCGCGCCCAACCACGGCGACGGCCCAACCTGGCTCTGCCACACCAGTCGGTACGGGTTCTTGAACCCCAGCCGCGTCATCACCGCGTGCACCGTGGCCGCTACTTCGGCGGGATACGGGTCCCCGCGGTTCACTACACTCATTGGCAGCGAGTGCGCGGAGAACAGCAGCACCACCTTCTCCCGCACCTCCTCGGGGTACTCCGCCAGCTTCTCCTCCACATGCCGCGCGAACACCTCCACAAGCCCCGGATGCGTCGGCCACCGGTCAATCACACTCCACTCGATCTGGCCCTCGCGATCATACTTCTTGCTCAGCCGCCAGAGCTCGTTCAGGGAGCTCCCCGTGGTGGAACACGAGTACTGCGGGTACTGGGTGAATGCGACGGCGCGCCGGATCCCGTCGCGCTGCAGCTGCAGGAATGTGTCTTCGGTTAGGGGCGCGGCGTAACGGAACGCGACGTACGGGCGGTGCGGGGCCGTGGAGGGGTGCGTTTTGTCGAGGATCTTGCAGGCTTCGGAGGCTTGGTGTTCGCTCCAGCGACGGATTGGGGACCCCCCGCCGATCACGCTGTATTGGTGCTCGATCTTGGGCGTGCGTCGGCGGGCGATCCAAGGTCCGAGGTATTTTTGGAGTGGTCCGAGAGGGATCAGGTCCCCGTCCGCGAAGAGGCGCGAGAGGAAGGAGTGGACTTCTGGGATGGTCGAGGGGCCGCCCATGTTTAGGAGGACCACGGCGGTGCCGGGAGCATCGGTGGTGGTGGCGAGGGTCCGGGAGGTGAAGAAGGTTGGGGAGAGGGCGGGAGTGCGGATGAGGCGTAATGGGGTGCGGAGTGACATTTTGGGAGGAATTGAGTGTCGTGGTGATGGGAGGGTAGAGGATTGGGTTTTGAGGTGCGCAGGGTCCGATCTTGACACTTTTTGGTTTCGTCATCTCAAAGCTCCAGATCACAGCCAGGGTGCGACAGCTCGCTTGTGCACCAAACCCTTTAGAGAAAGTACACCACCCCTGCAAGGTCATGGTTTCTCCAGGTGAAGCATGTTGCCGTTTGGGTGCTTTCTTCAATCCTGCCCCAGAAGAGGCAAGGAAAGATGGTCACCAATTCGGCCCTGAAAATCTATTCGACCCTGGAAGCCCCCGTTGTCCCTGGACCCTAACGCCCCCACTATAAATAACAACCCCATTCACCCACCACCCACCCTCCACTCCCCCACTTCAATCCACTCGTTGGAATGCACCCCACAGCTCCACGAACAAACTACATACATATCCACACGATGGAATCCACCTCACAATTTGAGATGCAACACCTTGCAATGTCAAAGAGAAGTGACCGCTTACGGTCCACAAAAGACCAACCCGTATGTACACCCGCCGCCCAGTATATCCCCTCCGGATACACTCCATGACAGTTCTAATGGTAATGATAGTCATAACAAGAACTGACCTCAGCATACGCCCAGGCCGGCGTAACTGCGAAAATACACGCCCTGATTGCAGATAGAAGTTCTACACCCAAAACCTACCATTTCAGACATGTTAGAGGTTGGCAACATTCCGTCTTCGGCTGAATCCGCTCTCCAGGTACAGTCGTATACAATAATCAAGCCTCCCGGCAGCGTGTGTATCCCACGAGACAATCCCCGAGGCCCAATCTTTAGGACCGGGGTGTATCCGAACTCGCCGACGATAACATGGCGCCGCACGTGCAGAAAGCCAACCTTTATAAACACGAACAATTGGGGAGCATCCTGGTGAACAGGCTTACTTTCGGTCCTAGGCTGCGGGAAGTCAAATGTACCTGAGCGGATCAGACGGTGGCACTACTAGGGAAACTCTGCTGCTACCAGTATAAGGTTGCGTCTTCTCTCCTTCCCTGGTGTCAGTCATCATCACCGAGGGAAGCCTAGCTTCATCTCTATGCTACTTTCGTAATCGTGGCTTGCCTCCGCTTCTTTGCACCGGAGGATGATGATAGTGGGAGAGGAGGGTTATGGGAGGGCTTAGGATTCATTCGAAGGACATGAACGTTTGCAATACCACCTATCTACAGCCACGATGACAATATCATCCTGGAAAGACGCAATGATTGAAGCTCAAGAAAGGGAAATCTGCGGTTCTAAAACGTCAGGTGCAGGCTTTGCGTGATACCACGCTTCTTCTGCACGATGTTGGCGCCACACAGAATGCCGAATATTTGGCAGCCTGGTGGGTGATATTCGGTGACTCAAGCTAGATAAAGGTGGTGGATCAGAGCAACGTACCATATAACAACCACCACTGCCATAAATGACTTGGTTTCCGCCATTGCCACCGCGCCATTGGAACACGCCCACTGGCTACGATGATCTACAGCTACCGGAACTTCCTCCGGTAGAAACAAGTTGTGCCCTCTAAAACTACTCGCACAAAGACTCTCATCCGTGGTTCGGGATGTGTTGAACTGAATGCCTTCCAGAAACGATGTAGTTATTGTTTTGTTTTAGGCATTCAAGAGTACGACCACCCTAACCGCCAGTACCGGGCAATCAATGGAAACAAACCTCAACTACCTCTATCGAATTGCATACACGGGCTCAAAGGATTAGAGGTTTAGTCCAAGGGAAATGTCGCCTGCAACTATTCATTATACACCCACACCGAAGAAAATGACTAGGAATACTGCGTACTGTCTCTCTTAAACCACCATCCAGATTAAAGGATAGCAACTTCTTCAACAAGATCTTAGCATGGAACGTTGCTTCGGTCAAGTTCGGTGCAGAATACGGAGAGGGGGTCGGAGGAGCTAGAGGAGAGGTGAGAAGTAGTGATATTAAGCGGTCAGGCCGGCCAGATCTGTGACAGACCGCAGATATTTACAGGCTTACAGGCTGTTTGTAGCGCTGGCGTTTTTCAGACAGGCCGGGTGGTCTTCCATATGATGGTCTGATCTGGCCGGCCTACAGATATCTATAGGCCTGATAGCTGTAGAAGTGGAACAAAGAATCACCAGTCACTACTTCCTCTCCAACCATCACACCGTCATCGATCTCTCTGCTGTCATAACCTGCGGATGAAATATCCTTGCTGCAGCAATAACATGGTTACTCTCCGCAATACTACGGCCTCATCCGCGGGGTTAAAGCGGCCAGCCATCCCGACCATGCAGAGAGCTTCTAACAGCCCCTCTCCTATGACGCTTTGGTGTCTCCGGGTCAGCACTTGCAGTCAACGATGTAAGCGCCCATGCTATAGCCGATATGTTTGAAGAGACGGCTCATAGCCTGCACCGGAACGAACGATGCAACATCTGCGAGTCGAGACACGAAGTGTCTATGTTCCTAGCAGAAGTTGTACTCGTTGAAATTCCAGACCACCTTTATAGCGTATTTAGACAACTCTACTCAGCTCCAGGAAGAACTAAATCAGAAAGCCCAAGTGTCAGGCTTGGAGCTCCGCAGAGGTCCAGAGATCTGTGCCCTGCATCTCCTTCCACATCATGGTATATCACTCACTGAGTCCCAGAATGTCTCGAGACATGCCACAAAGAATGCCGGGATATCTCGTCTCGCGGGGTCAATGCCCTCTATTTGGAGTCCCTGAAATTGCAGAGAACCATTTTCGTAACTTCATTGCGGGACTACTCATAAACCCTCGGAGGCCCTGTTCGATTTCAACTGGCAAATATCCTTTTCAAACCGCTATAGCCATGTAGCCATATCATCAGTGCAAAATACAGCTTCTCAGATATGCATATCGACAAAGACTTCAGCACATTAGGTCCGGAAAGCTTCATGATGTGCTGACGCCGGCGGGATTTGGAATAGCAGACACCGAGTCGTTGTCGTTCATGCGCTCTCGTCGCCGCCGCCAGCGAAAAGATCACCCAGATGCAAGGGCAAGGGCATCGTCGCATATGTCAGTTATCTCGTTATCAACATACAGGCTTCTAGCAGCGTATTGTGGACGCCACTATACACCATTACGGACATGATCTACGACCTGTTGTGCGGTGTTTAGTGCTAGTTGTTAGGGTTAGCAGGAATAGTCTTTCATCACTTTCTGGCGAGCTTCTCTTTGTTCTCTTGTACTTTTACAATTCACACAGTTTGCTGCGCAGTCGCGTATCTACACATCGTGAGATTACGCCCAACACGACCAATGGGCTAGAGAGAGTAGTCATTCGCAACGACATCCCACCTACCCTTGATGATGAAGACGCCGCAGAACTAAAACGGTTCCGACGATTCACTAAGATCAAGTAAACGGCTCTTCAGCTCTATTTGAAATTTTTGAAAAAGGAGATATTACTCTATGGTTAGAGGCGGTCAGATTTGCGGATTATTTGAAAACGTTGACCCCCAAAGACCTGCGGGTGCTTACCGAAGTTCCATGAATTCAAGAATAGTATTGACTCACCATCCCAAGCAAAGCCCCTGGAGGCGATGCAACATCGGTAAAGGATAGTGATCCAGGTGGAAAATGAGTTAGACTGCAAGACACGCTTTAAAACTCTTTATGACTATGTGGGGGATGGATGGAAGGAGTCTTAGTATGGAGAGTAGGAATAATGGGCTACTAAGTTAATTGGAGTTGGCAGTGTTTACTTTTCCATTGTTGGATGCGGGTAGTTGTTGACATAACCAACAGGTGGAAATTTAACAATCATTGGGGATATGGCAAACCAGGAATAAGACACGGGGACCAAATTGTCCAGTTTTAATCGCTATGTCTTACATCTTTACTGGCGGGGTTGCTCAAAAGAAGGTTTCAAGACTGGGATGGATGCGAGTGTATTTTCGTTGGCAAGTTTTTCCCAATATTTCGCAGAAAAAGTGATGGCGGGAGGGAAGGCTGAGGGTGGAATTCTTCTGTTGATTATAAATAAATATCCACCCGCGTACGCTGAGACATCGTTTCTCCCAGCAGGCGGCCTATTACCTATTTTACATACGTTTCAGCCCAGCACGTTTCCCAGCTTTGGGATTTCTTCCAAGCTGCCTTGCAGGTATATTCCGCAAGTTCGTAAGAATCATACGCAAGTTTGGTCTTTGCAGTGTGCACCGGACTCAACAGACATTCCACAAGAGTCAGTAATCCCCGAGATGGATAAGACACCTATAGTCCAACATGTTTAGCGGTAAGACGAATCCAACCAAGTGGGACAGGACGAGCCTGGAACTCTAAACAAGTACTGCTGATGAGACATCTTTTCTACACCGATCTCCAAGCCCATTTATAACTGAATTGATAGCTGAATTGCATCTCTAGTTCAATACCTAGTCTTCTACTCGTTTAGTTCGACAGCTGACCATGAAATGTCACACTGCTGAGCATAACTGGATAGAAAGTATCCATCCAGCTGTACGGAAGAAGTATGCTGGCTCATGACTTGCGCCTGCATATGATTACATACCTATGAGTGCGCATAGACTCAGTCCATCCATGCCTTCCTAGCAAGAACTTGTGAGAAGTCGGGGATGATGGGTAGCGGGGGGGGAGCTCCGCCATCTAGCCGGCTCGCCCGGAGGCGGAGGGGGTATTAGGTCCTGTCATACTCTAGTAAGAGTGAATACAGTATGAATAAACAACAACAACTAGTGAGAAGTGAAAACGCTTCAGTTCCTAGCCAATATTCTCAATTCTGTACATGTATGGTCTGCCTGGTTTCCAGGTTGCAATTGTACACTGCAAACAACCTTTCAGCACGCAGCACCTCATACGGGAAGTTAATAGTATTTGCGCAGAGCTCAAAGGTACAAAGTAGAGTAATGTATTTACAGTGCTGTCTGACAATTCTAGCGGCCGTGAATACGATTGGAGTATTTAAGTACAGTTACAGTTGGAAATATTTATGATATTTCCCCCTCCAACATAACATGCCAGTACAAATCACAAACCCCCAAACTCCACCTCACCCCGTCCACACTCCACAGCCACTACTTCCTCCATCTCTGCGCAATAACATGTACTCTATCCATCAGTACTGGCAAGACACTATTCATACTATCGTCGATCAGCATTCTGAAATGCGTGATTGCCTGTTCCTCACTGAGTTCCAAATAAAACCTCTCTTTGACCTTGAGGACGGCTTTATCAGGTTCGAGTCTAATATCGGGGATATTCGCGTCCACCATGAGTGCGAACAGGTTGAGTATAAGATTTGCGCTCTTCCGCAGCGTGGTATACGCTGTGTAGCAGTACGATCGGAATGTTTGGTAGTTTGCGGAGTGTGTGCCGCCCATCCCATCAACCATCTCTTTGCACAGCTTCATCGGCGCGAACCATTTCGGATCTCGCCCAAGAATGTAGCCAAAGTCGGCGTGGAAGAAGTGGCCTATATAGGGTAATTAGTGGTGACGAGAGAGAGAGGAATAAAGAGACGAACCGTCGGGTGTGAGCAAAAGGTTGTCGAGATGACGATCTCCTACCCCGAGGAGATAGGTGATCACGCAGTAGCCGGCACAGCTTTTGACGTATGTATCCATAACCTCCGCTTTCACGCCAAGCTCTTGTGTTTCGTCCGGATACGTACTCCGTAGATACGGTAATACACCGGCTGGAGTCTTTTTTCCCTCTTCGATAGCGGCAAGACTCATGGAAGGTACAAATTGGACTATTCCTGTGAAGGCGCTGGTCGCAAGAATACGATATGGCGTGAGCTTGAGATCAAGGTTTTCTTTTCGGAGTAGCTTATCCATGAGTGTGATGATTTGGATCACAAGCTGGTCTTGTCGTAGGTCGTCCCCCGACTTGAAGATGATGGGATAGTGCTCGTCCTTGTCTGTTTTGAGGTGGATGAGAATGGGGAAGAGGGATGATTTGAACACCATGGATTTCTCTAGGGAACTATCAGCCTTAAGTCAAGGAGCATAGAGGGGATTCATACCAGGAAAACATCCAACAATGTTGACGCTAGGATCCAACGGCAGAGGAATAGGATCAAAAGACAGCATCTCATTCTTTGGCTCTTTCAACAACTCCTTCAGTTTGTCCTCCTTCTTCGTGCGGTCTCGGACCGACTGGATCTCCTTTGCCGTTTCGCCTATCATAAACACAAAGTCTGACTGCCGCTTCATGACTGCCCGTATCATTTCACCATCTGGCATCTTACGTAGTGCAACTTGGAACTCCCAAGCAATCTTGCTGTACAACTTCTTTCGTTCACTATCGGGATCCTCAGTCTCAACAGTCAAATACCAGTGCAAATAACTTCCTAATGTTTCATTAGTGCACGCTCTACTGATCAGGAATTTAGCCAAGCTGGATTCCTTCACAGCGTCAACCTCGGCATCCGGTTGTATCGCCTCAAATTTGAGCGCCTGAACAAGCTGCAGCAGATACAGTTGCAATTCTTCGTCATCGGCGGTTCGTAATCGATCCACGGCATATGCTCTGACATTCATATTGAGGACGTTGGGACCTAGAAGTTCTAGTGCATCATCCACGTCGATTTCAGTCCATTTTGGTATCAACTGTACAGCGGATTTGCTCTCCGAAGGATCACCCCACGCCACACTCTTGACGAACTTTGTAAGTGCACGTTTGTCCCTAGTGAGGTAGAAGCGGAACTTCCATATCAGATCTTTCTCATCTGAGGTAAGTTCATGAGTAGGGCCGTAATTCAAGATCTCATTGAGTTCGTCCCTAATTTTGGCGTTTGGCTTGAGGTCCCTATCCACAATGCCATTGCGCTGTGACCGGACTAATCGGCGGTGTTTTGATTCCGCGGGGTTGTCACGAGTAACCTCGGGGTCGAACACTCTAAAAGGCAGACGTGATGGTCCTGCATCTCCACCCGGCGCACCATCTGACATTCCCCTCGTCTGCCGTTGAGTATTGCCTGTGTTCATCGATGAATTCGTAGGCGACATGTTTGCGGATAGATTGGAACCAGAAGTTTTGTACTCATATTCAGAGTAGACTATTGGAAAGTCAAACCGTGGGAAGTCGATGAATAAATAATGTTCATCCTTGGCCTTGGCTGGGGACTGCTTGTTAATACGTTCAATTTCTCGAAATACGAGATTATCAAGCCAGTCGATGCGAGGCATCTCTCCAAGCTCATGTTTTTTAACGAGCTATTGATCATGTAAGTAGGTGCACTCAACTGAGTATCATCACATACATGCCTTCTCTAAACGGTCCATCTCATCTCCAGTCTCGCAAGTGCTGGAGGTTTTAGTATCAACTAGCCCATCCGCCTCGACTCCCATCCACACCTTACACTTCTGTCTCCCTTTCTTCAACGTACTGTGGCCATCAGCATTATACCACTGACCCATCAAGAACAACATACTTGTCCTTATCAAACAACGTTATAGTCGTCCCGCCAAACGGTACCGTATTCAAAGGACCAGCCAGATCCCAGATAGTGATAGCCAGTTGCGCAGAGAGCGGAAGATCGCAGTAATGCACGGGTAGAGTAAGCCATTCCATCCACCTACAACTCGTTCAGAGGTCAGCGCTGCAGCGCGATCACTGACATGAACCAACCGACGTTCGTTGCGACTTGAAAGACTTGTAGGAGGTCTGCACCGGGACGGCCAACGGCTTGTTGTCGGCCCAGACTTGAACGGTTACATATAGGTCGGAATGTGGGCTATTGGGAATATGAGCGGTAGGTTAACTTTGGCATCAGGCAAGAGCGCATACCTTGTATTTGAGCCGATATGCTTAAGCTCCGGCTTCGCGAGAAGTGTCGTGAAAGGAAGTGGCGTTTTAGTTCCTTCGAGAGTGTCTCTGGCTAGGCTGTCAGATTGGTGGGGACAGATGAAAGGGAAATCGGACACTGACATTCGTACGCTAAGCCTTGGCGTTTCCAGATCTCTTGATGTAGCAAACGTAAAAGGTTCCATAGTGCTCGATGGTGCAGCCTGGAGGCAGCTTCGAGGAAGCTTGGTAGGGAGCTCAAATATCTAATAACTAAAGCAGCAGAGCCTCATCCCTAACCCGCAACATCAAAGCTCAACGCCACATCCCGCCACTTTTAACCTTCAACCTCAAGCTCAGCTCTCACCAAACACACTATGTCCAACACTATCGACCTTCCCGCGACTTCCGACACCCCCGCACCCGTCGTTTTCTTCAAGCGCACCGCAAAAGGGAAATCCACATTCCGCAAGCGCGTGGCGACACCCCCCCCTGCGGCGGACTCGGACTCCGACGGTGACTACAGCAGCTCCTCCGAGACTGGCACCACACGGCCGATCAAAAAACGGAAGCGCAACACAGGCGTTGTAAGCGCATCCTCCAAGACAACGAACCCCTCCGAGCCTGAAATCGGCGCAGCAAAATACGCCGCTTCCTCACGCGACATCGTTACCTCGGCCTCCAATGAAGCCACAAAACAGAGCAACTGGTACGACGAAGACGCCGAGGCAGCACTACTAGGGCGGCGGCGCAAGAAAGAGGATGTGGAGATAGAGGATGCTGTGAACGACACCTACAAGGGCGCCACCGCCTACGGGAGCTTCATCAAGAAGTCTGAAAACACCGTCAAAAAAGCTGTCGGCCCTGTCAAAGCACCCACCAATATCCGCACCATCACCGTAACCGACTACGCGCCCGATGTGTGCAAAGACTACAAACTCACCGGATTCTGTGGGTTCGGAGATACGTGCAAATTTCTGCACGCACGAGAAGACTATGCTGCGGGTTGGAAGTTGGATCGCGAGTGGGAGATTAAACAGAAAGGGGGTAAGATGCCAGAGCTGCAGGGAAAGCGAATGGGAACTGGATGGAAGAAAGAGGAGGAGAAGGAGGAGGAGGAAGTGCCATTTAAATGCGTCATCTGTAAAGAGGACTACAAAAACCCCATACAGACAAGGTGTGGGCACTACTTTTGCGAAAAGTGCGCGATTGATCGGTATAAGAAAAACCCAAGCTGCGCGATTTGTGGGAGGGGAACGGATGGTGTTTTTAATGGCGCGAAGGGGTTCAAGAGGAAGCTGGAGAAAGCGAAGGAGAGGGAAGAGGAGAGGAAGAAAAAAGAGGAAGAAGAGGCAGAAGAGGGGAAGCAGTAGGGCAATTTTGGGATGGTTGAAGGGCTTGTATGATAGTAGAATGTTAGAATAACCTAAATGGCAGAAAAGAATGATCTGGAGGGATTAGAAACAGTATACGAAAATCCATTTACCCGCTCCCGTGCAGTATGCAGTCACCGTCCAGAGACCGCCATATCTTCCCCCAGCAATGGAGAAACGCAATTGAAGAATTCGCTATTCAGTTATTTGTTCATGGATCTATCTACTGATACAATTTTTAGCTTCGAACGCCAGGAGGCTGCTCTCGTCTTTGCGCGTTAACATAAAACCGGGCTTTCACAACTACATAAGTAGCTAAGGATTTTGCATGGTAAATCGTCAAATTAATAAGATTAGCAAGCTGAGTATGGTGTTAGAAACTATCATGGAGAACGTTCGAAACCTACAGTGTCCACTCGGTACCCACGTCCCGGACGACGGTAAAGACTGGAACATGCTGCTTATGTAGATTTCATCTAAACCATCTGGATTCCAAGTCACCAAGTAAATAGGGTGCTGCTTTGAAAAGGTTGCCAGTGAGTAATAGTGAATTGTTTCCCCTCCACTGGTAATAAATGCCGAATACGTATTTATCCAACACACTAAGGAAAGGCTACAGGTTTTAGTCTTTTGATATCATTGGCCAGTGCAACTTCACCTCATGATGACTTCGCACATCCATCTACTGGTCACAGTCCTCTATAGGTGGGTGTCTAGTAGCTAAACTGATCATGGGCGGGTTGCTTTTGATATCACTCGGATTTCCCTTCACAGTATCAAGGAAGTTACGATGGTTAGGTCCCTCTTAATGTTGGATACTTATTACTAGTAGAGGGATACGACTACAGCGCGCACTCACGATTTATGTTAGTCGATAAGAGAGATAACTCTAGGTATCTAAGTTGTTCGCGACAGAGAACTACACACTGCAGTGATGGATTTTCTTGACTGAATTGGTGGTTGGAGTGGGGTGGGAGTAGCGGTTAGAAGTTATGGAAATTCCCCCTTGTGTTCGCAAAGCAGGTAGACGGGCCTGATTTGCAATTGGGCAAGCTTTCTTGAAGATTGGTGGACCTGAGAACAGGAGCTATGTATTTAAGAGGCTGCAAGTAATTGCATTCTATATTTGCTGTTACTATTTACGGCAGCTAGCCCACGTGATCAGTGTCGGACTGTGCCAATGCGGGCATCTGATATGAACTGCGGGCGGCTTGACTACACGAGTACAATTATAAACCCAGGAAGACGTTGTGGTAATTAATTCTATTAGTTAATGTCAATGCAGCCGCCAGTGGGCGACCCTTCAGTTGCTTGCGGATTCATAGAGAATGAATCTACCAATGCAAGCGCTACCGCCCACATATCGTTTTTGGTGAGTCTGGCAGCGGATAAATACAGTATGTTACTCTGCACGATATTAGATCTTGCATTATTCATTCTCGATTTTATTAGGCGTATTTGTTCTAATAAATAAGAATTGAATGATTAAAAATTTAGATAGAAGAGTATTTATTGCTTTGCTGCAGAGTCGGAGTATCACGCTGCCTTTTTAATCGAGCCGTAGCTTCGTCAAATCCTAAGATAGGTTTATATTGGTATAAGGTTAAATTTAACCGTAAATGGAAGTAGTTCCATCCAAAGTGTTGATGAGATAGTCCGTTTAAAGAGTTTTTCTTTCGATGAACACTTTGTAAGATGACGAAATAAGCGGAGAAAAGTAGATACGAAGGATTTTCTTTGTAACTAGACTGTGTATGAATGGTAGTGGAACTGACTGCAACGAAACGAAATGCTGAAGCGATTTGTTGTGCGATCACGTCGGGATATATATCGATGCGTTCGATCAACCGCCGGGCCATATTAGGTGGCAGGTGGTATAGATACTGCGAGGCTTGAATATAGTGTGAATTTCCTTACGACTCTCAAGTGACGACATGAAATCTCCGGGAAGACGACCTTCACGTGTTTCAAATACGAAACTTTGTTCTGTCATTAATTGTACATACAATTACATATAGTATCAACGATGTTTTCTGCAGATTCCAATATGCACGGAGTAGCCCTTCGCCCTTTCAGATCCTAGTATCACCAATACGTGCTATGAGATCCTTCATGACTACTATCTAGTCCACACTCAGTCATTTTGTCCAGATTATCCAGTTCCTAGAAGCCATAAGCCCTTGTCTTCCTAGGCGGTATTGGGGAGGTCTTCCACCCATTTGTCGGAACGTCACATAGACTACTACTATCTACTTCATCTACTCTAAGGAAGGAACACAGGAGTAAACTCATACGTGGTCCCATTGCATGATATAACGCCCCTGGCCTTGTCGATTTCAATCCCCAAGGCGGGTTTGGAATATGATCCTACATAGTTTCTGTTGATCCAGTCGAGGATTTCCTGCCTCGTGCCGATGTTTGGAACAACCTTGACTAGGATAATAAGCACCTCCAACCATCCAATAACGAGCGGCAAGTCACCTCCGTTCGTGCAAACGTATCCGTACTTGGAAACGACGGGGCGCACCCCATCTTTGACCATTTCTACCACGTGGGAAATGAAAGGCGCCAAGTCGTTGGTGAAGGTAGGCTGCGCATGGTTGAGTACGTATTCCGCCACCTCAAAGAGAATCCATGCGCGAGGTTCGAATGTGGGAAATCTCCACGCAAAAGCGGAATCCCGCACAAGTATGGGAATGCACTGGAGCATTTTCTTGAAGTAGGTCCGTTGCACTTCGCTCCGCGGATCCTGCGGCATGCACGTCCAGTCCACCCAAATGTAAGACCATTCCATCTGGGCAAGGTCCTTTAGAAAGAGGCACATATCGTGTCCTTCGGGGTCGGGATGTTCTCGAGCATGCCAGTAGTGGCTAACGAAGAAGCAGTCCTGGTTGTTGACGAATCCATAGTGAATAGGGAGGAGAATGTATTCGTCCAAGCGGACCGGATCCCACTTCATCAAAAGCTTTTGCTGGATGAAGGACTCTTTGAGTTGGAAGAACCAGAATTGGCGGTTTTCTAGGAGGGTTTCCATGGAGCTAAGGTTTCTCAGCATATCGATGTGCTTGCGGACGACGACGGCCTGGTCTACCCCAACGTAATTGAGCGAATTCCAGGCGATAATACTGCGTTCCACTAGAGACTGGAACGCTGCGGAGGCTGCGGAGGCTCCCTTCGCACGATAATCAGCGACGTTTTTCGTACTAGGCAATGACCTTACCTTGGGAGGGTATGTATCCTTGCTAGAGAGACATATATCGTTCATGATATCTTTGTCAATAGAGTATTCCTGCCACCTGCGAATTTGAACTTTTCCGCCGTGCGTCTTGGATCTTGGCCGATAGTAGTTCTGCAGGATGCAGCTGGACCTAATCTTTGTGAGCTCCTGGCAACTTATGGTTGGCAGATAGAGTATCTCACGACAGAGCCTCACCCATTTCACTGATGCAATTTGTAGCACTACTGCACCCAAGATCCTAGACGCACTACGAGAAAGTTGAGAACTCGGGGTTGCAGGAATACTCTGACTGACCATGAGCCCCAGCAGCAGCCTTCTTAGCAAGCAAGCAGACAAGCAAGGGACGGTAATAGGATCTGGGGTTTTGAGTTTTCTCATGCCCAGTCGGTCATCTACTCGAACTTGCGGTATGCCCGCGGTAGAGTCTGAGTGCGAGAAAAGATTTTGGGACTTCCCGTAAAAGTCCTAGCCAGCTCCAGATGTGCAGCGGCAGTCAACTACAACTTCAACCGCTGCACAATCGGGACCTAGATCCGGATTCTTACACGAGATACTCCAATCTAAAAGTATGGTAGGTAGCGGCCCCTCTTCTATATTTAAGATCTAAGACTTGCTCAGGGTTTGGGGGTTTCTCGGGTCTTGGATTTGGGGGCCCTCAGGCCTTACGGGAAGTACTCCATAGACTTTGGAATAGGAGTTGAGTACTGTAGTTATTGTATGCTTTTTGATTCTGGATTCGCGCCACGCTTCGCAGGATGCAGAATCAAATCAGTATCCACAAGATAATACTAAAGAGCTCCAGTATTGCTCCAGTATTCAATCTAGAATTTCGATTCAATCCCACATTCTTCTACACCCTGAATGATATCCGTATCAATAGACAAGGAATTTTCGATATTATACTTAAGCCATGGCTGCAAGTGGCCGCATGCTATATATGATTACAATATCGTCGTTGCTGCTGAGGAGCCAACTCCAACACCACTGGGAGCTCTCCCTACCAACACACATCTCGTTTTCAGGCAATTGAAGGTTTATGCTACCGCTTATCTATGATTCCGTGCTTGCTTCTTGCTTCCTTCGTTCTTTGCTTCTTGCTTTTTCTACCTTACGCTTTAGGCTACAAATTTTGCACCGAACATCTCTTATAGCGAGCCAGCTAGATAGCTGGCGCGCCAGGCCGGATAATGCTAATGTAATCCCATGTAGTGTGCATATACGCGCATCGGTATGACCGAGATATTTGCTTGCTGTTCATTTGGCTTCTCCCATAACTAATGCACATATATTCCCACAACAGAGTCTAGAAGAACTTGACCCCCATTTCCTCAGCGGACCCAAACACCTTCGCCGCGCCGCGCTCAACAAGCACATCCAGGGCCTTCCGAAGCACAGTAGGGTCGATTCCATGGAACTCTATTCCCGCCATTAGCCCAGTAGTTACACCACACCACACCACGGATCTTCTACACCTTTGATCTCTCGTTAGATCCTCCCACGAGATCTCATACAGCGTGAGCACTCCACCCTTCTGCCCTGCCACATCAATCTACTCCCATCTCATCAGCCTCCATCTACCCTCCTTTCTGATTCCCAACACTCACCCAATCTGCAATAACCCCCGCCCACTCCTCGGGTCAGTGCCAATACACAATCGTCGGCAAGCGCTCCTTATCCGCCCACTCCATGGACCCTTCCGTGACCATAGCTTCAAGCACTTCCACTGCGTCCTGCTGCTTCAACCGCTGGTTCAGCACGGCGTTGTAGAAGAGCTCGATTTCGAGCGTGTCTGAGAGCTGGAGTCGCCATTACTTGCGCGAGCGGCAGTAGGCGAGGATGAATGAGGACCAGGCAGCTCGTTGGGCTGCCCAGGTGGCGGCGTTGGGCTAATAGGGCGTGTTAGATTGGAGAAAGAGAGAGGAAGGGAAGCGTACTTGACGAGTGAAGAAGGGGGGAAGGAGTAGAGGGGTGGGAATATTGAGGTGGTGCTGGTGGGAGGCGGTGGAGGCGGTGGTGGTGGTGGTGGTGGTGGTGGTGGTTGACATGATGGATGAGGGGAGGATGCGGTAACGTCATGGGGCTTGGCGGGGAGCTTATCGACACGTCCGGTAGGCGCTAGAGATCTAATGTCCTATTCAAGTGATACCCTGTGATTAGAGGCGAGTGGCTTCGTGGGTAAATTTCTTCAGCCAATTAGACCCTTGTAAACTATGGTACTGGTATCAAGAGTCTATCTAGCTTATCTTGTGCGCCCCCCTGTGGAATTGGGAAGTTTGAAGATTGGTGTCGATGGCATTGATGGTTTTTTTGTGTTCAAAGCTGCAACCGGGCCAACCCATCAATGATAGCAAAGAGCCCGCCAACCCACACAAACAGTATCGCAAGCTCAATCAATTACGAAGGAATACATCGACTTTTACAGGGTGGATCGACTTTGCTCGCCAAGGGTCAGAGTCTTGGACTGAATTGAGCTGCTGCAGATAGGTATCTCATTGTCATGGAGTTCAATCTTAAGCTTGGCCCCCCACGGATACGGTAGAGACCATTCTGAAGGCAGATAATTGATTGCGCCCAGTTTTCCTTAGTATCTGGTGTTTGTCACTATTAATGTATGATTGGTGGGCATGCGCAGGGAGTGGCGCTGGGACTGTTCATGGAATTCGTAATTACGAGTTAATGTTGCTGCTGTCAATGCAATGGGGTTTCTTAGAGCTATCTAAGGGTTGTAAAAAGACCCAGTTAGTCATTCAAATTCCTCTCATGGGTAAAAATCGCATATAACCGGAGATCGTTATGGGGGTCGACTACAATTATACCCAGCCGTGCCAAAGCGAATCCTCCTATTCAGCCTATTCAATTACCTGTCAGCACTCAATCAAGTTGCGCCGACGCCAAACGCCTACACCGAACGCTTGCGCCACAATGTATGGCCCGACAACATGCGACACCACCTCGTATGTGAAGTTAAAATCCGAATGCGTCTCAAGGTTATGCGTGGGTCGTACGTGGTGTGCATGTGGTAGAAGTTTAAACCTGTATATATAAAGCGCTGCCTATCCTCATCACCGACCACCATCAAGTTTGTGAGACATAAACTACGTCACCACTATTCTCACCACTTCTAATCAAAACCCTCCTCCTCTTCCAAAACACCACCAACCACCATCATGGCCGCCCCCAACCCCGCACTCGTAATCCGCAACGTCGCGCCTTCAGTAACAACCTTCTCTATCCCCTTCCTTCGCTTCGGAAAATTCAAATTCGGCGGTCGATCAACCGTAGTTAAACTCTCCTCAGGCGACCTCGCCATCTTCTCCCCAATCCCCCTATCCCCCGATGTCTCTTCGACCATCTCCTCCCTCGGCGGCTCTGTCAGCTACATCATCGCGCCAGACATCGAGCACCATATGCACCTGGGTCCCTACAAAACCGCGTTCCCGTCGGCGGTTGTGATCGGACCCGAAGGGCTGCGCGAGAAGCGTGCGAAGCAGGGAGATCAAGATGTTGTCATCGATATCGAGTTTACAAAGGCGAATAAGCAGGAGATAAAGCTATCCGAGGAGTTTTCGAGGGATTTTGATGTCGAGTATTGGGATTCCCATGCTAACAAGGAGATCACGCTGCTCCACAAACCGTCGCACACGCTTATTGAGGCCGATTTGATCTTTAATCTCCCGGCGAGGGAACAGTACTCAAATACTGGGGAGGACCCCTCGAAGGGTGCGTGGACGAAGTTGGCGCTGTATTTTATGAGTACTACGCCGGGGCTTAAGGGGCACCAGAGGTTTAATTGGTAAGTCTACCACCACGGATAGAAGGAGAGGGAGGCTAATCATGAGGGTTAGGTATGTTTCGTGCAAAGATAAGCCTTCGTGGGCGGAGAGCGCGAAGAGGGTTGCTGCTTGGGATTTCGACCGCATAATACCCTGCCATGGCGATGTGATTGAGACGGGTGGGAATGATATTTTCCGTCGTTTGTTTGCGTGGCATTTGTAAGTGAGGAGGGGTAGTAATGTGACGGCGGCGGTAGTGTTATGATAAGTTGCTATTCACTCTTTGTTTGCTGCGATGAAACGATAGGATTATGGTAATGGGCGGTAGTCTCACATCTATTGTTTGCATAGTTTCTCCCTAATGATGAGATTCATGATTGTTTGTACAATTTTCTCCTTAATAATGAGATTCAAATCAACATCCATCGTCGACAATCATATTATACAGTAACAGTGTACGCCAGCTAAAAAAAAGACCGAGCATTTTATCCGCTTCCCAAACCCCGTAAAAGAAAAAGTAAACTCCTCCCTAAGTATAATACAATCATAACGGTTAACCCTTACTACCTTCTGCCAGCACAGCGACAGAACAAAAGAAATACCATATCGTCGTCCATCATCGTCGTAGGTGCGTGTTGGCCGGATTCTACACGACCCCCGCTCGGCCCGTGTACATACTCCTGCTATGTCTCTCTCTCCAAAATTCAAACGCGCCGACTATCATCCATTAGCCTCCCTCATCATACCTCTCGGGTATCATCACTTACCAACAGTACTAATAAACCACAACAACATTCCAATAAGATCAAACCACACAGCAGTCTTCATCCTCCCGCAGTTCGCATCCTTCTCACAGTCCGTATGGATATACTTCTGTCCGAATGCTCCAAACAACCCTGTCCAGAATATAAACAGCAGGGCATCGACGTAAAAGAACTTGAAGCTCCGAATCATCGGGAGGAGGTAGATGACAGCAGCGGCGATCGAGAGGGCAGCTACGACCTCGGCGAATACCCATGCCGACGAGGTGTTGCCGACGGAGATATCGCGGCCGTACAGACCCGCGATTATAAAGGAGACAAGGATTTGTGAGGCCCGCAATGTGAGCCGGAATATCGCAGCGACCATTCCGCCAGGAGGAGAGGTGCGGTGGGAGGTGGATTTTTGGACCATTGTTGTGTTAGGTTGGTGGTTGAGCAAAACTTTATCGAAGCAAAGTGGATGTGAAAAGTTGGTGTAAGGGAAGAAGAGGAAGGTTGGTGGTGGTTTTTTGTTTATGTACTGTTTTGTGGATGACCTTGTTTGCCTGGTAGCATGACGTCGAATAGCAAACAGGGACTCCGGGCTCTTAGCTTAATCCGGCGTTAACATGTTAAGCGAATAGCAAGGGTCGGCTGTGCGGGAGCTCGTCATTGGCCGGCACCTTGTTTAGTGGTCGCAGTGATGTTTCAATATGCGCGATGAAGAGAATATAGTATCTTCCCCCGCACGATCGATCAATCGAACGATGGGATGGGGATATCTTTCTATTATTCGCATGCCCTATGGACAATTCCAAACACAGCGCCACATGACACAGACCACGAGCCACACTACGCGCCAGGTTCTGTTTCCGCTTCCTCAAATAGCACCAAAGTCACGCCTGCCTTCACAACGTCCTATCATTCATATACTATCAGCATTGCTCCACATAGAGTAGTATGGCCTCCACTTACCCCCTCTCCGTGCACTACTTTCTTAACGATACCGTCGTAAGGGCTTCGAATCATTGTTTCCATCTTCATACTCTCGATCACCACAAGCGCCTGGTCCTTCTTCACCATCGCACCCTCCTGCACATCAACACGTAGCACCTTACATGGCATTGGCGCAACAACACTATTAGTACCCTCCTTCGGGCCCCGGAGCTTCTCCAGCCAGGCGGGTTCCGCAATACTCAGGCGGAACTGCTTTCCGTTCTGGAAAATAAAGAGCTTGTCCCCATCACGCACAACCGTGCTTTCGACTCGTGTATGTGAATAGTAGCCGAGAAGTTTCCCAGTTGCTTTCTCTTGTACTACCTTGACGGCAGGAAACGTTTTCTTGCCTATCGTAATGGTGTAGAGGTCTCTTCCGCATTGCTCCAGCTCGATGGCGATGGGTTTTGGGCTGTTGGGGTCATCCAGTAACATAGAGCGTCTTTGCAGCCCCCCAGTAAAGCCAATGCCACCTCCAAGAGCACTGAATGGGTCTGATGGTGATGCCATTCTGTTTTCAGATAGTATTATGGCAAGCGCAGCCTGGGAATACACTTCTGCAGGTGTTTCCTTGACGGTGAAGAGCTCATCGTGGTGCTTCGGGATGAAGCCGGTCTCAACGTTACCAGCGATAAAGTTGGGATGTGCAGCAAGGGTCTTGAGGAATTCGATATTCGTCGATGGACCTGCGACTTGATAGTCGTTGAGAGCGAGGCGGAGTTTTGCCAATGCTGCTTCGCGGGTCTCTCCTTTGACGATGAGCTTTGCTATCATAGGGTCGTAAAAGGTTGTCAATTCGTCTCCTTGCCGGAAGCCGCTGTCGATACGGACCGTTGGTGTAGCGGTAGGAGTTTGTAGATGAAGCAGCTTGCCAGAGTCGGGAATAAACCCTTTCTCGGGGTTTTCGGCGTAGATTCGTGCTTCAAAGGCATGGCCATTGAGTTGCGCCTCTACCTGTTCTTGCGTGAGAGGAAGAGGCTGTCCTGAAGCTACAAGCACCTGCCAATACACTAGGTCCACACCCGTAACCATCTCCGTGACTGGATGCTCCACCTGTAACCGCGTATTCATTTCCATAAAGAAAAATTCTCCAGAATCGTTGTCGAAGATAAACTCCACCGTGCCAGCGCCTTGGTATCCCACTGCTAATGCCGCATCCTGAGCTTTCTTCCAAATATCTTTTCGTATCTCCGGATCCAGCAACGGCGCTGGAGACTCTTCGATGATCTTCTGGTGTCGCCGCTGGACTGAACAATCCCGCTCTCCGAGCGCAACGCAATTCCCGAATTTGTCGGCAAACACTTGGACTTCTATATGCCGCGGCGTTGTAATGTATCGCTCCACCAGTACTGTGTCATCGCCGAATGAGGAGCGGCTTTCAGATTTTGCAGACTCAAGCATAGCAGGAAACTCGGCAGCTGAAGTTGCTATACGCATTCCTTTCCCTCCGCCACCCTTGACGGCTTTGATGAGAACCGGAAACCCTATCTCCTCCGCCTGCGCCGCAAGAAACTTCGGGTCCTGGTTCGGGCCGTGGTAACCCGGAACGCAGGGAACCTTGGCGGCAATCATTATGTCTTTCGATGCGCTGTAAACTGTGTTAGATGAGAGGACGACGATCGAGAGCTGCTGGGGAGTTCATGCCTTTTGTTTCCCATGCTTTCGATCGCTGACGGAGGCGGGCCAATGAATATTATCCCCTCCTCTGCACACCGCTGTGCAAACTTTGAATTCTCACTCAACTACAGCGGCCGTCCTTAGTTCTCCCTCACACATTCCAGGGGCGGGAGAGCTCACAAACCCATACCCCGGATGCACAGCATCACATCCCTCCCCCTTCGCAATTCGGATTATCTTTTCCCCATCAAGGTATGCGTTTGCTGGACCCAGATTGACTGAATATGGGGAAGCGTGTGCATGTTCCGAGAGCGCATCGGGGTCGGTGTAGACGGTTGTTGTGCGGATGCCGTGAGATGCTGCGGTACGTGTAACTCGTCTTCGTTTTATGTTAGGTCTAGGTGAGGTAGGAGGAAGAGGAGGACACACAGCGCGATCTCTCCACGGTTGGCAATCAGGATTGAATGGATTGGCTTTGCGTCAGTGGAATATAGAACCCGCCGGAGACTGCTGCAGGCAGCGAGGAACGGGCGAACGGACATCTTGGAGGGCGTCGTCTGTGTCTATGTGTAGGTGTTGGAAGATGGTTGTGTTCATTTTTGAAGCTTGAAGCTCTGTTGTGCGGTTATCGTCGGCGTGATCACGGGGACCTAGAGTAACACCTGCCCTATGGGAGGCGCTAGGGGAGTGTGGGGAAGTCCGATGAAATATGCGATGACGAAGCCGAATTAAGATGGAAAGGACCATCTCCGAGCATCTATTTTTACAGATTTGGCTTCAAGGTATCTCTCTACATATCTCTGCCCTATCCCCCAGAATTCGCCTATGCATACTCTTTATTGAACGATCTCCCAATGACAATCTGCCTAACCTCCGTCGAACCCGCGCCAATCGTGTAGAGCTAGAGAAGTTAGTGACGGGAATGCCGGCGGGTTAGGGCGGAGCTTGCCTTTGAATCTCTCAGCAGTCTTCCAGCTGGGATTTCGTTGATGTAACCATTTCCGCCCATACACTGGATAGTGTCCAGTGCGCACTCAACTGCTCTGTCTGAAGCAAACATAATAGCTCCAGCACAGTCTCTCGTATCAATGACACCTTCATCCACGGCCTTTGCCGCCGCATATGTGTAAGCTCGTGCTGCAGCGAGCTTCACATGCATGTCTGCGAGCTTAGCTTGGATCAGCTGGTTGTGCGCTATCGGAATGCCGAATTGTTTCCGCTGGTGGACATATGGAAGCGTAACATCGAGGCAAGCTTGCATGATACTAGAACTGTTAGTTTCTTTGTGGCAAAGGTGAAGATGAAGATAAGGTGAGGCTATGACCGACCCTATTGGACCCGCGGAAAGCACCAGGCGTTCTAGATCCAATCCGGACATTAAGACACGAACTCCTTTGTTTGTCTCGCCCAACTGGTTCTGCGCTGGGATCTCCACATCCTCAAATACTAGCTCTCCCGTGTTTGAACCCCGCATACCTAGCTTGTCTAGCTTCTGCGCAACACTGAAGCCTTTCATATTCCTCTCTATCAACGTTGCCGTTATTCCTTTTGAGTCAGCATCTGGCTTGGACTTGGCATAAACTACGATAACGTCTGCGTCGGGTCCCTGGTTCGTCTAGATTAGCCCGAGATACCCGAGGCGATGGAAGACAAGATAGACATACATTCGTGATCCACATCTTGGTGCCGTTCAAAACCCACCCACCACCGTTTCGAGCCGCCAATGTGCTCTTCATACTGACAACATCGCTACCGGCAGAGTGCTCGCTCATTGCCAGAGCTCCAACCAGTTCCCCAGATATGAGCCCAGGCAAAAACCGACCCTTCTGCTCAGGGGTGCCATGTAGCGTGAGTTGGTTTATGCACAGCTGCGAGTGTGCAGCGTATGATAGTCCAATGCTAGCGGAAGCTCGAGATAGCTCCTCCATCACTACGCAATGCGCTTGGTAGCCGAGGTCGAGGCCGCCGTACTCTTCTTCTGCGGCTATACCGAGGAAACCTGCGCCACCAAGCTTCTTCCACATCTCAGCCGGGAACTCATTTTTGCGGTCGACGCTGGCGGCCAACTCTTCGGGGATTTCTCGCTCTGTTAACCGGTATTGTTAGTATTGGGAGAGAAGAAGGGGGAGGGGGAGGTGTAATTGTGAGGAGGGAAGATGTAATTGTGAAGAGGGAAGAGAACGCACTGGTAAACTCTTGAACACGTTCTCGAAGCTCAGCGAGATCCTCTGATGTGGGCGCTTTGAAGGTGGGCGTCTGCTTCGTGGATGCGAAGCGATATGCTAGGAAGCTCGATGGTTGGATGTAGGATACGGGAGTTCGCAGCCGGCGGGTAGTGTTGAGAACCCGGTAGGGGCGAAATGCTGATAGACAATTCATAGTGATACAATGCAAGTACAATTGAGATATCTTTAAGCTAAAGCAAAAGCGCAAAAACAAAAGCGACGGCAGGCGGATGATATTTGAGGTACCGATGTCATGTGGGACAAGCTACCCCGGTTACAAGCGGCCTTGGCTACCACTGCCTATACCGGCCAACTTCACTTGCCCTGCCCCTCTAGATCCGCTTTGACTTCGTCGCCGTTATAGATTGAAACTCTCTTCTCCCAGAATGTCGTTCCTGCGTGTGAAAGGCCTACGGATCCGTGGGTTTCGCCTCCAATACCACCGAAAGCCGCTGCTCTATGCTCCAATTACCACCCACACGCCGCGAATTGCAGAAACAGCTTTCTTGCAGATCAATTCCAACGTCGACACCTCCTCAGCAGACTTCAAAGATAATGCGGCACAGATGTCAGAGCTCATAAATTCTCTACGGAGCTTGCATGCCCAAATTGCAATGGGAGGAAATGAACAGGCTCGAGCAAAACATGTCAAAAGGAAGAAGATGCTCCCTCGAGAGTAGCTCCTCCCAGCCTAGATTTTTGTTTAAAAGTGTGTCTTCTAACAGTTGAACAGCCGCATAACGGCGTTGCTAGATCCTGGCACTGCATTCCTGGAGCTATCGTCGTTGGCAGCACATCAAGTGTATATAGACGAGATACCGGCGGGTGGGATAATTACAGGTGTTGGAAGGGTTTCGGGGGTAGAGTGTATGATTGTTGCCAATGACAGCACGTATGGGCACTGCCTAAGCTTAGTTTCTAGCTGAGAAAGCGTACTGACGGCCGTACAGAGTAAAGGGAGGAACCTATTATCCTATAACGGTCAAGAAGCATCTTCGCGCTCAAGAAATCGCCAATGAGAACAGTACGCCTTTGCTTCCTTACTTTGAGCGCCGTTTAACACTTATTAGAGCTACCGTGTATATATTTGGTCGACTCTGGCGGTGCGAATCTACCTAACCAAGCCGAGGTCTTTCCCGATCGCGAGAACTTTGGTAGGATATTCTTCAACCAGGCTCGAAGTCGGTCACTCACCTACATCCCTGCGACTTTTCTGGGTACTAAATCTGCACAGTGTCATCAAAAGGGATTCCTCAGATATCAGTAGTGATGGGACCATGCACAGCAGGCGGCGCATACGTTCCCAGCATGTCAGACGAGTCGATAATAGTTGAGAACTCGGGCACTATCTTCCTTGCGGGGCCTCCGCTAGTACAAGCTGCTACGGGGGAGATAGTCACGGCGGAAGAACTCGGAGGCGGAGCACTGCACTCGAAGGTTAGCGGTGTGACAGACTATCTTGCAATCGACGACGCTCACGCTCTTGTTCTGGCGCGGAGATGTGTCGCAAATCTGAACTGGCCCAAGACAAAGGAGCCTGCAGTCAAGGTCAAAGAACCGCTTTACGATCCGAAGGAGCTACTGGGCATCGTGGGGACTAATCTTCGAAAGCCGATTGAGATCAAAGAGGTGATTGCACGAATTGTTGATGGCAGTGAGTTTAGTGAATTTAAGGAAAACTATGGAACCACACTGGTTACTGGTACGTCTTGTCTTTCGGGCCCTCCATAAACCTCCATTGACCTTGAATTCAAGGCTTTGCACGAATCTACGGCTACCAAGTCGGTATCATCGCAAATAACGGCATCTTATTTTCTGAAGCCTCCCTCAAAGGCGCCCACTTCATCCAGCTATGCGCACAACGCAACATCCCCCTCATATTCCTCCAAAACATCAGCGGCTTCATGGTAGGCAAAGACGCGGAAGCAGGTGGTATCGCCAAAAACGGCGCAAAGCTTGTCAACGCCGTAGCCTGCGCCGACGTCCCCAAGTTCACCGTCGTGATCGGCGCCAGCTACGGCGCTGGAAACTACGGTATGTGCGGACGTGCCTACTCCCCACGGTTCCTGTGGATGTGGCCCAATGCAAAGATCGGGGTTATGGGGGCGGAGCAGCTGGACTCAGTTATGAAAATGGTTGGGAAGACGACAGATCCTGGATTGCGGAAACGGATTGAAGATGAGAGCGTGGCTACGTTTTCTAGTGCTAGACTCTGGGATGATGGTGTTATTCCGCCAGAAGAGACGAGGAGCTACTTGGGATTGGGACTGAGGGCTGCGTTGGGTGGGTTTGCCGACCAGAAGGAGACGAGATTCGGTGTCTTTAGGATGTAGTTGATACCCATTGACGTTGTATATATATTGCGGTGCATGGATGTCATCGGGTTGGTTAAAACTAGCCTCTCGTTTATACACATCATCTGATCAGTGTCCCAGATAAACTGCAGCATAATATCTAGGTGCCACGAGGTTAGCGAGGTGTTTACGTTTGTTTCTAACGAATATGATGGACATGAAGTGCACGTGGATCCAAATGGATGATATTTGAGACTAGAGATACATCTACCATCTTCCGCGTGTCTCTATCCACACTGCTTAGTCGTTGCCGCCAGACCGCAATTCTGTTCGGATATGCATCGCCTCCCCATTCACCCAATAGACTTTTTGATATCCGTCATCCGAACCTTGACTCAGTAAGCTTAAATCTTCCTTGGTGTTCAAATAAAGTACGGAACTAGAATTGGCTTTCCTGTTACTAGCGAGTCAAGACCCCGATTGTGGTTTAAGTGACCTCAATATTCTGGAGTTGTAATCTTGCCGGGGTCCCACCGGTTTTGATATTCGCCATGCCGGAAGTCTGTAGGGTAGGAAGCGGGAGATGGACGAATTGCTTCACCGGGGATCTGACGGAGCGTTCGGGAACTAAAATTGACTTCCCGCTCTCGATATCCTTAGCGCCCGGGTGGTAAAACCATTATTAGCGGAATGGTGGGCAAGCGTTGGGTGGGATCTCCGGAGGTTTCGAAAGACGGCTGGTCGACTGAAGTCACCGTTAAACGATTATAAGGTAATAAGATATCAATGACAGTATATAGCCCTACCGTATACTTCCGGCGATGGCCCAGTTACTGGGCGTTAATGTTTTACTGAACCTCGGAGTACTCTATAATCGGTAGGTCTATGGCGCCAAAGCTTATAATCTTAACGCCTTATTGCCTATATATATCTGTGCAATTAATTGCTGTACATACAGGTGCCCATGCCGCCACTGCTGCTAGTTGTTCCCCTGTTCGAAGCGGACTTAAGGATTGCAGCGGTCTTGCCCTGCCGGTGAACCGGCGAGCGGGGGGGGATAGCTCCGGTGGAATAAAAGCGATTGGTTTTCAAGGACATTTATCACACCAGTATCTCCCTAACTCCTGGTACGAAGAATGGTTCCAAGGGCAATTGCATCTTCCCTCCTCATGGCCTGAACATGTGCATTCATCCTCAGGAGTTGACTCCGGTTTGAAGCTTAGATGTACGCCGGTAACTAAGGTAGGGTATGGAGATGGAGATGGGCACGTAAACCATTGCATAGCACCTGGACCTGGAAAGGGATGTGAGTCCCCAGTCTTGCTTTGTAGCTTTCTAGTTTATGGAGCACGGTCTGCAGCTGGATTGATTTCCTGAGGACGGTGTGGGGTGTTTTTGGACAATCTGCTGTGGAAATCTTGCCCAGATATCTTTGCCTTGCTCGCAAAGGGGTTACGAGCAGGCATAGCCATGGAGCGATATGTACCTAGGTAGGTACATATTGATGGTCGGTACGGATATTACACAATTTGAAGTTCTAGGTTCAACCTATCGTTCATCAACGTGGTCTTTATTTCTAACGTGCGCTTCATTATTCCCGGAATTCTGCCGAGAAGTATACAGGCATCGGGCCGATCAGGGTTTCAGGACTCCTGAAACAGATCCCCCGTGTAGATGAAAATCACCGCATAGGTTGTATATACCGGTACTTCATGTATCAACCGCAAGCGGACAGACGGCAAAGGAGAACACACACACGAGGGCGCCGCTTTTGACGCTGTGGCTTTCGGGGTGTATCAGGTCGAGTTGAATGTTATACGTTTGTGTGAAGACCCTTCAGCTGGCGCATCACGTGATGGTGATTGTTCCCTGCACGGGTTTTACGTAGACAGCTTCTTCTCACGGACGATACTGCAGCGGTCGTTCTGCTGCGTAACGCGTTGATATCGGTGATATCGGGCCAGGAAGGATCGGCGGAAGGCGCTGCACCTTCGAATGCTCTATTTTAGTCCGCTTTTGCTTTTTGCTTTTATCCACCTCGCAGTTCGGTTTGGTGCTGCATACCGGAAACGCGGGATGTTTACCCAATCACGACAGGGCTGCCTTCTGCGGACGCGTAATGGAGCAGTCGGCAGGACTTCGGGTTACAGACTCAACGACACACTAAATTCATTCCATTCGCTTCAATCTTTAATACCGACTGCACTATTACTCCGTTCGCAGCTACTCCTCCGCGACCACCACTCTAACTTAGAACGCTGGCAGCATCCTCTTCTCTTCTCTTCTTTCAATCTGCTTTCCAATCCAAACATTTTCCGAAATACAGTTTCTTCTGCAGAAGCCGTGCCGCCCGGAGTCAGCTTAGCACGACAGCCAGCCTCACAAGCCGTACACATCCACCGCCAACTCAAACAAATCGGATCACCACTTGGGGCTGAGAGACTGCATGCGCTACGTTGCACTCGCTTGAAACGAGGGCCGCTGGACTCCTCCCTTCGGTTGCTGTTTATAGTTCCCTCAACACCTTCCAGAGCAACCTTCGAACATCTTACCCCCCTCTATATTTGAGCTTTAACTTTTTGGCTTTTTTTAAGACCAAGTGTCAACTACTATTTGTCCAAGGCAGCGTACCTTTCTTCTTCGACCGGTATTGGGGAGTGCAGTTGGGAAAAGACCAATCACAATGGTTACCTTTCGAAGAGCGGTGGTGATGGCGGTGGCGTTTCTATTCACTATCTTCTACCTCTACCCCCGACATGCCGCGGTGCATCAATCTTCCTTACGAACATCACCTTCGACAGGTGACTACAAGCCGACCGAGACCAGTAATCAACCTTCAAAGCCGCCCGTTGCAAAAGCGGCGCCCGGAACGGCAAAGGCACAACAGAAACTAGCTATCGCAGACGTCCAAAAGCTGCCGCTGCTGAAACAGCTCGAGTACCATTTCCCGTACGATGTCACTTCAAAGTTCCCCGCGTACATTTGGCAGACCTGGAAGTACACGCCGTCTAGCGGACAATTTGCCGACAAGTTTCGTGTTACGGAAGCAAGCTGGACAGAGAAACATCCGACCTTTGTTCACGAGGTAGGTGATCTGTAGTACCGGTAGCTGCTAGTTTGGATATGGGCTGATGTAGGGTGTGCAGGTCATCACGGATCAAGTAGCTCTGCATCTTATCAAGCATCTCTACTCCGCTATACCCGACGTGCTGGACGCATACCTGTCGATGCCGCTACCAATCTTGAAGGCTGATTTCTTCCGATACCTCATCTTGCTTGCCCGGGGGGGTATCTATGCCGATATCGATACCTACGCCCTTAAGCCCGCACCGGAATGGATCCCTCAAAATTTTAACCTGAAATCTATTGGGCTTTTAATTGGCATTGAGGCGGATCCAGATCGTCCTGACTGGTCTGATTGGTACTCGCGCCGGATTCAGTTCTGCCAATGGACGATCCAATCGAAACCGGGACATCCGGTACTGCGGAACATCATCTCCAAAATCACGGCAGAGACACTGAAGCGGAAAAAGGATGGGAAGCTGAAGCCGGACCATAAAGGGGTCGTGGAGTGGACAGGGCCCGCCATTTGGACTGACTCAGTGTTTACGTACTTCAATGATCCGGCGTTCTTTGATATGTCGACATCGCAAGGGAATATTACGTACCAGAACTTTACGGGTATAAAAGAAGCCAAGATGGTTGGAGATGTGGTTGTTCTTCCTATAACAAGCTTCTCGCCGGGTATTGGTCACAGTGGTGCTGGTCCCGTTGAAGATCCAATTGCATACGTTAAGCACGATTTTGAAGGTTTGTGCTTCCGACAGGGATATTTTCGTATTCGTTACTGACTACTTTGAAGGCTCATGGAAACCACAAAATGAACGAGTGATAGAACCGAAAGAGGTCAAGGATACTGCAAAGGTTAAGGTTGCAGCTCCTGCAGGTGGAAAGTAGAAGTTTGGACTTTTTCCATAGGGTTGTTGTAAAAGTATATGAGGCAAGGGATGCACGGCAGTACATAGACGGGTTTTGGGGTATTTGCATTAATTTCCTGGGTCATATTTTTTGGATACCTGTGTGATTTTCATCTTATGGCGAAATTTGCTTTCTGGGAGTCAAACTTAGTATATAGTCTTTCCTTTATTTTTCCTCCTTTTGGGCGATTTTACTTGAAAATCGGCGCACCGAAAAGCGTCCTTACGACCATTAGACATTAAAACTGCCTCCTTTATCCGTAAACAAACTTAGGGTATCAATACTCCTCTTCCTTCTCCATCGCCAACCGCCTACTCACCACCTTCTCACACTCAAACGTCCTCTCATCCCACTCCGCAAAACACTCATTCACCCCCTGCACCCCACACAAAAACCATGCCTCAAGAACCTTCGCACTCCTAGCCCGCAACTCCGCGATCTTCCGCTCCTGTGCCGCTTGTAGTACCTCCGCGCGCTGTATCCGTGGCAGTAGCTCTACGAGTCCTGCCGATAACCCCGGTGATGGAATAGGAGTGTCGTTTATTGCTGCCAACTGTGATGCGGTACTGTGGTACTCGGGTGCGCTGGTGAGGATTGTTGCTGCCTTCTCGGTGGGGGAGGTGGACGGGGCGGTGCGGATGGGCGTGAATAAAGTAGGGAAGGATGCGTCTACACTGTTAGCTAGCCCTAGGCCTCAGGGGGGGAAGGAGGAAATACGGATTTGTAGGATCTCGGTTACGGTTCGGGATTTTTGTTGGAGTTTTTGGAGGTCGCGGTGGAGGGTGGAGAGTTGGGCGTGGAGGGTTGTGTCCCGGGGGGTAGCGAGCGTGGTGGATGTGGAGGGGGAGGTGCCGGCGAGGAGGAATTCGAGGCGACGGAGGCGCGTGGCGAGGGTGGTTAGGGTGTCGGCTGTGGTGTCGTCGGGAGTCGGGGAGGACATGGTGGTTGTGGTGATGGAGTGAAGGTTAGTGGCGGGAGAAGTGGTGATGGTGGTACAGGGATCAGGGGGGTGATGGGTTGTGATCCGACGTCATGGGGGGCTTTTTCCCCCTGCAGATTTGTATGCCTTACCGCGCTCCGGTGAATAGGGATATTGTTCATCAAATTGTTCTATTGGCAAATTAGGCATATAAAGCGTATTGCAGCAGTTTACGAGTTACTAACCGTTGGACTGGTTTTGATAGGCGCCAGGGAACCGATTCATAAAGTAAGACCATGATATCAACGAGATACTCGCAATCAAAAATCCACGTAGTGGATGTATTCCCTTCCTTGTGCATAGTGAGTACAAAAGAGGAGAACTATCCTAGCCATTCAGCCGTTCAACTAGGTGTTAACAGTGGAGTCGACTGGGATGAAATGGTTTGAGGGATATGTCGAACTTGAGCCATAGTGGGGTAGATGTAGGCTACACAAAGACAGCACTCTAGCAAGCACGGCGATCTAACACCGAAGGCCTGCCCAAGGATGGGCTAATAGAATATCTCCGGACGGGGTCTCTGTGACACATTGCGTCTCTTACTTCAGTATAATTCCACCGTCCTAGTAACAAGTAGTTGAATAATGCATGAATATTTGGAAGTTCGTAATCGCGGTCAATGGGATCATATCCAGACAATATGTATATGGTCCCTTCTCGAGCCCCTCCGCCCAAACATACCAGGCCAGAACTGGAAACCTATCCCCGCTAATATATTTGACGTGAGCTGGCCCTCATGGATGCCGCGACCAGGTAACGTTTGACATGCCTATTTATAGTGGCGCAGGTATCCATTTCGACGACCTTCCGTAGGATGCTGCCTCTTCAATTGTGGTATCTGTGGGGTGCAGTGGAGTGCATACCAGTGCGGTACAATACCAGTGACCGGCTACCGGTATCATACAGCTTCTGCTAGCTTGTCGATCCATGTTGATGCTGTGATAAAACATGCCGGGGATGTCTTCGTCAACTGCAATCCCGAAGGCGCATGGGAAATCGGGGTTTCCAGGAGACCTCTCGGCTGATGAAAATGCAGTTAGAGAGAAACCCACAAAACACTAAGGCACCTGGTAAATTCCCCTGATCCGCTCGGTCCAATACTAGCACTTTCATTTGCAACGTCAAGGTGATTGAGGTGAGGAGAACCAGACGGATGCCCGTTGCTGAAGTTCCGTGCTGTGGCGAGAGTTGTCGTGCCCATTTGCAGCTGGATCACTGCAAAGAGCAGTTGAAGATAGGAGCGCAGGCAAGGGTAAGAGGCGTTGACAGGCTGTTACCGATCCCCTAAACTCTAGAAAACAAGTTCCTGTTTGGGATATAAGCATAACCGAAACTCAGATTGACGGAGGTCGCACTGGCCAAAAGGAAGAAAATTAATGAAAAAACTCGGCTCTTTGAGGCTTAGTGTAGTCATAGAATTCCCAGTCTGGGGGCGATTGCGGTGGTTCGACCCTTTCTTGCCATTCTCGGTTTGGCGCATGTGATTGGGTCCCTGAATCTCAACTGAATTGGCTTGGCATCAGACTAAACTTTCCCGAGATACCCTTCTGCGTTCATTTGACTACTATACAATTTCAATCCCCATCATCAATTTCTCTTTGCCTTCTTCTCCTCCGCCTCCTCCCTCCACCAACAATCCTGCTGTCATTCGCTCTCGATCGAGATCTCACGCTCTTTATACGGCTGCCTTCTGAAGGAGAAACCTATACCAACCGGAATAATTACTTGTGGGGTCAGCAAGCTTGAGTTAAAGGGGTGTTGAATACCAAGTGGCCCCGACACAGAAGCTCAACAAAGAACAGCAGTGACTATCATCGTCCTCTACTCACAATCAACTGTCTAGGTGAACTCGATACCTACTTCTGCCTACGGGGCCTATCCAATTAGGTCCGTCCGCCCGCCTGCGACTTTGTATTCGCTGAAATTTCCTAACGCTGTTCGTTGAAGATTTACGGTTTTGAGTTCACGACACGATATCCAGTCAATTAGATGCATACCCCTATTCCCGAGAATGGCGGATTGTATAGAGAGCGGACAAATGGCGATGTTGCAGTGTCATCTGGCGCCGAGAACCATCGGAACCCAGAGACCCGGAGGAGCGTGAAAGGATCAAGGCGGAAACCGACGGCAACAGATGAAACTCCTGCGCGGCAGAAGCGGAAAACCCGCCTAGTGAAAGCCACACCGGGTTTCACGGATGGAGTAGCAGCGTTTCTTGTCCGAAACCAAATCCGTATGTTTCACATCTCGACGCCAATTGGCGGAAGGCATCACTAACAGCTACGTGTCCAGGCATGTCCCTCAGCCTCATCCTCGCGCTGGTAGCAACACACACATTATTTCCCCATCTGAGACCTATATTGCGCAAGTTCTACGAGGTTTCTTACTTCAACCCGGTAACCAGGCTTTACGGGAAAGGGATTGACGACCTGTACCTGGTGTTTTTCTGGGTCGTATTATTCACATTTCTGCGATCAACTATTCTGGATTACGTATTCGTACCTCTCGCGCGGCTTGGGGGCATCAACACAAAGAAGGGCGTGGTGAGGTTTTCTGAACAGGCATGGCTGGTGGTATACTATGGCTCATTTTGGGGTGTGGGAATGGTAAGTGGCGAATCTAGGCGGTCATATGGGTCTTTTACGCATTCACAGACTAATTCTAACCAGTATCTTTTGTACAACAGCCCATATTGGTTCAACATGGAGGAGTTCTGGACAGACTACCCGGTGCATGAAGTTAGCGGGTTATTCAAGTGGTACTATTTGGCTCAGTTTGCATTTTGCCTACAGCAGATTTTTGTGCTTAACATCGAGGAGTGGCGGAAAGACCACTGGCAAATGTTTGCGCACCATATCATCACATGCGCTTTGGTTTCCGCGAGTTACACCCATCACCTGACTAGGGTTGGTCATGCCATTCTATGTGTTATGGATGTTATCGATATCATGCTTTCGGTACAGCTACCCAACTCCCATTCGCTTTTGTTTTTGCTATTTTGCTGATTATTGCATGTGTGAAGATTGCAAAACTCCTGAAATATCTTGGATACAGTACCATCTGTGATTATGCGTTTGGACTCTTCTTGATCGGATGGATTGCAGGACGCCATGGAGTGTACAATATGATAACATACTCTGTGATCAAGGATTCTCTCCGAGTCATCAAGCCCGGCTGCTACCGTATCCCGTCTGGAGAGTTTATCGAAGGCCAAGAACTCACTCTTGAGATAATACGCAACACATTTACGTTTCAGACGGATGTCGTATGCTTTTCGGAACCAGTACAGAGATGTTTTATGGTACTCCTCGTGGGCCTCCAGATCATCACGCTGGTGTGGTTATACATGATCCTTAAGGTGGCAATTAGGGTGGTGACAGGCGCCGGAGCGGACGATACCCGGAGTGAAGACGAGGCCGATGATGACGAGGAGGTGGATGAGATCATGGAAGAAAAGACGAGACAACTGTCCAACGGAGGTGCAGCGGCTAAAAAAGTGGTTACGACGAATAGAATGGCAACGGCAACGAAGAGCATGAACGGGAACGGACACCCACGTAGTAGTCATTTACCCTCTCAGCCATTGGGAGGTGATCGATAATGGGAAAGAGGGGGGGTTTTTTACTTTCTTATATCTGCGGACCTTTTTTTCGTTTCTTCCTTCAATTTTGTGATTCACATATATCTTTCTTTGAAATGCCTTGTTCTTTCATCCTCCGCTATCTCGATGTTTGTTTTTGTTGGTGTGTGATTTCTGTCGGCGGTTCTGCAGGTGCGATAGGGGGTAGTTTTTGTGTATAGCTGTGTCCCGTTTTGGTATAAGATACATATGAAAAGCCTTGAGACTTATCTTTTCTCTTCTGCTCTGATGCTGCTATCTTTTGGTCTTTTTCCGCTCCGCCGTCTAGGTGCCAGTGAGTACGAACAATGGTAAATGGTCAACCGAAGAGGAGTATCATGTTACGATATGGATGTTGGGGAGAACCGTGTGCGTGTATTCTATGGTACAGAGAAGAGAGAAGGAGAGAAAGACTCGAGATATATACAGGAGGCATCAACCCCTGCAGCCGTGACCGTGTATCAGACCTGTAACATCATGTACATTTGTAACATATCAACTACAACCTAAGACGAGTGAGTAGACATGAATATGAATCCTGATCGGGAGGCAGAAGACGAAATGCAGGACGGTCAGACGAACCACGATTCGACTAAGAATTATATCTACAGCTTTCCAGGGCCTGTCAAGAGAAAGGCTGACATTTGCAAAACTTGTTCGAGAGCTTTTGCTTCTCGTTCAGTCCAATGCTTGACGCTAGCTTAAGCTTGGGCTGCGGGTTCGGGCTTATCTGTAGAGCCACCCGGGTTCCTTCTACGGGGAGATCCTAGACTCCTACCTTTCATGACTACTGCTACCATAAGATACCCCGAGGGCACGGATGGAGAACCCAAGTCCAGACGCTAAGCAGGTCTCTTGAATTATATGTTTGAGTTTCCCGCTTAAAATTAAGTTCTCGCCTTCTAACGTGCTAAGGGGTAGATAGAAGATCCTCAATTCCAGGGACCTTCCTGTGTCCTGTGCGAGGCGTGAGGTGCCGTACGTGCCTGGAAGGTCTGGTGCACGACCGAACCATATAGAGCATGGGGCATGTATCTGAGTCTAGTAAACTTAAAAGTAAGAAATATCACTTGTAGAGAATTGGAATCCACCCCAAGCCCACCTTTAGAAGAAAGCGGGGATTAGATTCACGCTAGAGTATCAACGACAGGGTGAATAACAAGGTGGTTCTCCGCGAGATAGGGGACTCGGTATTTATTCAATTGATACAGGTGAGAGTCCTCTTCAAGCTCGACCTTTCTTAATAGGGTAGGATACCCAAGCCCGGTTTACAGTACATGATCATGGTTGCAAACACCGACGGTATAAGAACCGACTACCTAGCCTAACCGGTGCTATAAACACTTAGGCTCAAAACCTACAGAGGTCGCTCTTGCCTTTCTTTTGCACTGCCGCGAAGCCTGCAATACAGTTCTCAAATTTATTCCTGTACTAGCCACGATCATGATAAAAAATGCTACAGATATATACCAGAACCAACAGTCTAACTTAGCTGGTGGATAAGGTGCTAGAACACCAGGTGCTGCAAACGCTGAGTGCGGGTTCGAAACCTGCAGTGTTGTAAACACTTAAAATCATAGGCTTAAAACTGCAGAAATGCTGTAAACACTACAAGGTCGCAGGCTTAAAATCTGTCTAGATCTCTTATGGTGCTGTAAACACTGAAGTTGCAGGCTGAAAACCTGAAGCAGTCAATCTTTTGCTCCGTCGCGGAACCTGCCTTCAACATGTATGAGTCGGATACCGCGGCTGCTAGGAATCCATAGAAATATTACTCATTATGTACTAGAAACTTTGCATAATCATAGTTTTGATCAACACATATAGAGTATGTTCCGACCGGTTGGCGAACTCAGCGGTTCGCGAACTGAACAGACCAGTTCGCGATATTCCTGTCCAGTTCGCAAACGTAATCTGGGTTCACGAACTGGCCTGTCCGGTCGCAAACTTGAGAAATGAGTTCGCGATATTCCCATCCAGTTTGCGAACTGGAATAAAGCTTGTAAACTATTATGTCTAGTTCGCAAACGTGAGAAGCCAGTTTACGAACTATATAGTCTGTTGGAAATCTGCTCAACCTCACACCCGAATCCGGTAGAGAGATAGCGGCTAATTTAGTCTTGACTCCGTGTATATAGTGTGACCAGTATCTCTTCTAAACTACTCACTACATCTGCTACTTCCAACAGTCTGCTCCAGTTTAACTTCACATTTAACAGAGGCTGTATGATGGATTACCTGCAGCAAAGTGCATGGTTTTCACCACTGAATTATTTTCTCTAAATCAACACCTTCCTGACGACTTAAGATAAAGTGACAGAGTCGCAGCCAAAGGTGAAGGACAACTCATATCATGTCTTAGGGATAGTTGGTGTGCCATTGGGGTGAGTTTGCGTATTTCCTGACCGGTTCGCACACAGACCCAGTTTGCGAATTAGCCTGTCCGGTTCGTGAACGGTCAAAGTTCGTGTATCGGTCGGAACATATACAAGAACCGACCGCCTAGCTGGTGAGTATGGTGTTGGAAACACGAGGTGCTATAAGTGCCGAGTGTGGGTTCGAAACCTGCAGTGCTGTAAACACTGGCGTACTGACTTGAAACCTGTAGAGACCATTCTTTTGCTCTTTTATTCCACCGCGAAAACTGTCTTTTTGTGGCAATGCCACGTAGTGTGATACCCATGGCCGCTAGCCGACCTCAGCACTAGCTATGGTGGTAGTTAACTTCGTAGATATAAGAACTGATCTCTTGGCCTAAGGGGCAGGACGTGGTGCTGCAAACGCTAGGTAGCAGACTCGAAACCTGCTCTAATCATGATCATTCAGAGTGCGGTAAACACTAAAATATCGCGGGCTGTAAACCTGTGGGGAACTTTCAGTGTCTAGAACCGCAAGCTTGATAGCTGTAGAGGCCACTCTTTTATTCCTTTTCCTGCCGTGGATTCTACTTTTTTGTAGCAGCATGGCCGCTAGATTGTCTACTGCTTGATTTCTGTACTTGCAAGTAGGATGCAGTTTACATAATCATTGATTATGGTTAAAAATACAGCAGACATAAAAACCGACTGCTTGGTCTAACGGCAGGATATGGTGCTATAAACGCTAGGCGGCAGGCTCGAATCCTACTCCAATCACTCACTTACGGTGCTGTAAACACTAGATTCACAGGCTCTAAACCTACTCTTTTGTTCTTTGTCCCGCCGCCGCGCCTGACTTTCCACAGCAGCCGGTCACGTAGTGGAATACCCATGACCGCTGACAGCGAGTAGCGCTGCGGACTGCCCACGAATTGATTGCCGCGCATGCTACCTATTTGGTTGATAGACAGTTTAGGGGAGCCTCCGCAGCAGGACAAAAGAGCAAAAGAGCGATACCTCCGCGGGGTTTGAGCCCGCGACCCTAGCGTTTACAGCAAGAAGAGTGATCGGAGCAGGTTTTGAGCCTGCTACCTGAGCGTTTAAAGCACCTTGAATAATATAATGAGTGCAGGTTTCGAGCCTGCTATCTGGCGTTTATAGCACCATAACCTGCCGGGTAGGCTAAACAATCAGTTCTTAAATCTACGACGTTTGTAGCCATGGTCATGTTCTGTAAGTTGCATACATACTTACCTAGGGCGGGATCGATCTGTGGAAAGCCCGACGGCTGTGGGTATCACACTATGGAAAGGCAGCCTGCGTACCGGGACAATAGAAGAGCAAAAGAATAATAATTCCACGAGTATCGACGAACTTTCGACCAAGTAGTGAACGCAGAATTACAGCACGGGCAGCAGCACTTGGAGTAGCAGCACAATGAGAAGGCAGGCCTCGTACGCGTGGCGAGACAAGGGGGCGGCAAAAGAGGAATCTCTGCAGGTTTCTGGCCTGCGACCTTTAGTGTTTGCAGCCCTGAGGTTATCAGCGGGTTTATAGTCTGCCATATTAAGTGTTTGTAGCACCGTGGTTGATTAGTGCAGGTTTCTAGCCTGCGAGCTTAAGTGTTTACAGTACCTTGAGTGAGCTCTCTAAGTTTCGAGCTTGCTACCGTAGTGTTTATAGTACTGCAGGTTTCGAACCTACACTTGGCACCTGGTGTTTTTAGCACCATGCTCAGCCGGTTAAGCTAAGCAATCGGTTCTTGTATATGCGTTAATCTAAACCATAATCATGTCAAGTTTCATATATAACAGATGTATATTTCTATGGGTCCCAGCGACTGTCAGTATCCCACTCTAGCTGAGCAGAGTAATATCTACAGGTATTGAATCTGTAATCTTAGTATTTACAGTACTTTAAGTGTTTATAGCACCTATCATACTCCTAGCTATAAGTCTAAGAGATTCTTATATGTATCTACGGTCTTGTAACAATCATATTTGCGGGAGCGGATAATAATTCGTGGATAGCCTATAGTACTACCGGCGGTCGCGGGTACCCCACTACGTGGCCATAGTAGTCTACAAAATGGCAGGCTCTTCAACAGGTCAAAAGAAGCGCAAAAGAGTGATACCCCCTTGGTTCCAAGCCTACAATTTTTGGTGTTTACGGTATAATCAGAGCAGGTTTCGAGCCTACTACCAAAGTGTTTACAGCACTGTGAGTGATCTACAGGTTTAGAGCCTGTGATGCCATTGTTTACAACACTGGATGATCAGGGCAGGTTTCGAGCCTGTCACCTGGCGTTTATAGCACCATACCCCGCCGGCTAGGCTAGGTGATCAGTTCTTATAACTACAGTGTTTTTAACATTAATTATGAAAACTGCATACCTATTAAGTAGCTAGTATAGAAACCAGTCCAGCGGCCGTGGTACCCCATTCGTGACAGGACAAAAGGTTCAATCTTGAGGCTTCGAGCCTGCCTGCAATCGTGAGCATTTACAGCACTATATGATTAGAGCAGGTTTTGAGCTTGCTACCTTAGTGCGGGAGCACCGCGATCAGTACAGGTTTCAGGCCTGCGACCTTTCGGTGTTTACAGGACCATATCCTGGCTGTTAGGCCAAGTGATCAGTTCTTGTATATACGGTATTTTGAACCTTCACGATAACTAGTACAGAAATCAATCTGTGAATAGTAGTACGTGGTCGGCTGCTACGGAAAGACACGCGTCGATCTAAGCTACCATGTAAAATTCCTAATAACGAATTAGTCTGTGCACAGGAGTCGTCGCAATTGTGCCACTTGCGCCATTAACTGACCGAATGATACAGACGACTTTTTCGTAAACTCAATTGATTTACCTTCACCGCCGTGCATTCCCGCTCCGTTCCAAGGCTGTCATCCACCAGACGAGTCGCAGGCCGCCCTTCTCTTATTCCCACCTAAATAGCTCCAACCGTCCAACCCCCATCCATGAATTCTATACGTCAAATTCTCCATCCCCGAGCACCACTGCTGCATACATTCTTTACTGTGTCTAGTTGAAATTCAGTCAGTAATGGTATCCCTAGAAATAACAGAATAAGAATAATGGATTCACCCTCTGCTTCTAAATCCCTACTCTCGACATCCTCCCTTCAGTCGAGTAGAGGAAAACCATCCCTGAATACTTTCAAGAAGCACCTCAAAAAAACGACAAAATTTTGGTCAATCGATAGTTTCTACTCCTTGCATTCCTGAAGAAACGGATTTCTCTGCTTGAGGAAAAGCATATGCTTGCGAATATTCCGTACTGGCTTAAACGGCAGTCGACATGGATTCAAATGGAATGTCACTCTAACTGGTTCCTTTAAAGATGTACACGTCGATAGAGGATTTCTAGCGGTCGCTGTACCTCAGACAGGCAGGAAGATCTGGATATTATGGGGGAGGAATGTCCTACCTTCGACAAAGCCTACCGCAGCCGCCCCGTCAAAAGGCAAAAGGTAGCCCAAGATCGCCAGGAGAAGAGACGAATGGCGCTCCATGAAGCCACTAACAGCAAGACAAAAGGCATACGCTACTTTTCAGCACTGCTCTAATTCGCCCCACCTATAGGTGGATGTGCTTACGGTATAGTGAATGACATAGTGTCGTTGAAAGCACAGTGCTGGTGAGAGGGAAATGAAGAACTGGTAGGGAAGGTACCGGCAGTATTTCCTGAACTTTCCTCGGAAACAGCAAACGGTGGCCGAGGACAAGGAGGGTAGTTACTCGAGGTGTTCCCTGAATCTACGACGGCACGAGACAATGGTAACAGAAAACGACATCGATAATGAAGGGAACCGCACGACTCTATGGATTTTAGAGTTCAGGTTAGAGTGTGTCAGGGGGGCATCACTTGCACATGTCAATTAGATAAACTCCTGGTTTACAAGCCCTCTAATAAATAGTCTACCCATCACTTCTCAATTAGTAGCAACATTTTATTTTCAGTGCAAACCCTATCCAATCAAACAATTGTTCCTTTCAAATCATTATCAATGTATTAATATCCGCAGAGTAGAGTGAATTGACGTCATCGTCAATCACACGGCCGACAACGGGACCAATCGGCGATGTCGGATTAAGTGTGCGGCATCGACAGATATTCTGGAGACTATGAAATTCTAGCATCTGTCAATTAACAGTCAACAGCACGAGCGGTCCCACGTTTTGTTCTAATCAATCTGCATTCACTCTAACTAGTACTCAAGTCCCCTCCCCCTCCGGATGGCCGGCTAGGTGGGGGAACTCTCCTCCTTCTACCCAGCGTTCCTGCATAATGAATTCTTCATAGGATTACAGTCACGGGCAGTATACTGACTAGCCGAAGGCCAGTCAATCTCTAGTAAAAGAGTAATGATCTCTGCAGATGTTACAGCACGGCGGATTGATCGGAGGGAGCCAAGTGACCCAGTATGATTAGATAGTCCTGAAATTTTCCACTTTAGCGGCCCACACGGCCGTTAGTTTCATCAGATACACCGCTTTTTCCACCACGAGGATAACTCTTAACGCCCATGAACACCGCTTCAGGGGTATTGTCAACAGGAGTGAGTGATTCACTATGATTACTATATACGGACTCGTTTCTCCTACACCAGCCCTCGGCTTGGGGGACAATTCTGATTCGAGACGACTCTCGAATTCCAACCGAATCTAACAAAAGTTCTACACAATGATCACTTCTGTCCACCAGCCACTACCAAATTCCACACCAAGTTCAACTTGAAGCACGCCAGCATCCCCTACAAGTTATAACCCTCCTCCTCCTCTCATCTCCACCATCATCTCTCCCCAAAATGTCAACCAAAACAGCTTTCTACGACTTCACCAGAACTCGAGGTTTCAAAGAGCTAGAACGTTGTCACTATACTAATTTGTCAAACCTCTTCAGTCACCTAGCTGCACTATATTCTCTGTACGGGTCACGGAGTGTTGAGATTTCACGGCTGGAACGGATGATTGAAAAGTGCAAGGATGAGTACAAAGAGGCGAGGGACGAGTATGAGTGGAAGGGGTGGTGGTGATAGAGCTTGATATATAGCTAAGTGTGTTTGTTATTCTTGAATTGAAGATGAAGTGGTTAAATTTCTAGGATTAGGTTAAGGTCGCTTCTTTGGAAAGACTAACTGGCCCGCCGCCATGTACAGTACATGTATTGTTGTCCATATTTGCCCCAGAATCATATTCTCGCTCGCCATAACAGCAAAAGCTTGTAAATTTTATGCACGAAGCACTTGCATAAGCAGTCCGTTATGGTGTAGTGGCTAGCATCGGCCGCTCTCATTCTCAGAGCATTAATCCGGCCAGACCGGGGTTCGATTCCCCGTGACGGAATATTTCTTTTGCTTTGCTGGTTTATGATGAGAGCAAAAGAGAACAAACGAAGAAGCTCAATTGTCTATCGTACAGCGAGAGAAGATAGACATATATAAAGAAAGAGATCATCTCAAGCACTAAGAGCGAAGCATCATGAGAAAGGCACTACTCAGGACCGAGGCCCACGGGGAGATAGGCACCGCACCAAACCCGAGGCTCGCGGGGAGATAGGCACCGTACCAAGCCCGCAAAGTTAGTGCCCGCCTTAGTTCCGGTAGCCTTCGGGCTAAACCCCTTAGTCAACAATTTAAATATATTTTTTGGTTTCTTCGGATATCACACAGCAGCTCCAAGTATTTTGACATTGTAGTAGTTAGTGGACTGCTCAGGTGGCAGGAGACATTCCTACCAAGCAAATTTCTTTATTGGTTCATCAAATTCAATTAATAGGCCGCTAAAAAGTATTCAATGCAGGTACGCTATTGTCATAAGGTGCTCCCCGTCCCACCATATCCCATGAACAGGGTGGAGTTGAAACAAATCCCCACCCAGAACATCGATATCAACAGCACGATATTCCCGTCTCTTGCTTCCCCCTATTTTCGGTATTCCAGTCAGCACCTGTCAAAGGATGATGGGTGATGGATACACGCCCAATCGTTATGTTCTCGTATCCAAATAAAAAGTGGCCAACGAAGGCTCCGAGAAGAATCGAAATTATTATGTAACCTTTGCCTGTTAGTTTGGGACGGACGGGCGTTATAGAGTACGTAGAATAGATACCGTTGAAGTACATGGCGAGCAACATAGTCTATTTTTTCATGATACGTTAGTGAACGCTTCGAATGTGGTGGTAGTAAAGCTGGCTTACGAGATATCTATCAATAGTATCCATCAGTCTTGAGCCCAACAGAAACTCATTCCCCTCCCCAAGGAACAACTTACGCCGCCCCAAACTGCACGGTATAAAACGCACACCTAATCGCCTGCTGCACAACCGTCGGTCTGAACGTCAATGGTGTCAGAAACCCCGTCTTCAGTCCCAACGCCGCATCCTCATCCGCAGATTTTCCCGCCGAATCTGTCATTCTAGTAGCAGATGCTTGCCACTCCCGCACGATACGTTGATCATACTCGCGTTGGGCTCGGCGGACAAACTCGAGGGCTAGGACGAGGCAGAACACCTGGGTTAAAATTGGTCAGTAGTGTGAAGGAGGGGGAGGAGGAGGAACACACGAAAATACAGGTGCCCGCGAATTGGGCCCGAGTGTGAACGTGCCAGCTCTGCGCGAGGAAACAGGAATCGATTGTGTGCCAGTTCCATAGCATCTAGAGTTCCTGAGTCAGTTGATGAGGGGGGGAGGAGGGGGAGGAAGAAGTACGGAGACTTTGCAGGCTGCTGTTGTTGCCGCTGCCGCTGCAGTTGACGTTGCCGTGGCCGCTGTGGCGGAGGAGGTATGGTCCATGCCTGCCATGTGATCCATCTTGATATTGTTGATATTGAAGATGTCGAGATGGATTCGCGGGCTAGTATTGACGAAGTTCCCGGGGCAGTATCAATGGACCTGATATCGGGCGGACTTCAAGAAGCAGTGGCACGCTATATACTAATAATAAATGCGTTCGCAAAACTCCCCCGGCAGCCCATCTGTCGGGCGTTGTAATAATGTGCTCATTCTAGCTCACTCGCCAAATTGGATTGAGAACGTTTGCTACTCTAGGGACTGCGCTATTTACCCCGGCCCGTGTCATGAGCCTTGCGGCACGGTGGATTTAAGCTCATCGCTCGGGTCGGCAGCGGCAGACGGAACCAATTAAGGAAAAACATGCTCAACAAGCGGGAGTTAATATTTCTGTAGAGAGTACATATTTACTGAGCTGTCTCTTGAACTTTCGGATATCAGCCCACGCGGGATTAGATTCTCCCCACGCGGCCTTCTGGTTCCCTCCCACTCTCTTTGGATGCATGCAAGTGTTGGCCACCGCGGGCCTGGGGCCGGGATACGTGTTGCATGTGTACTTGGATCGTGAGTCTCAGCACTGTCTGATGTCTTGTATGAGAATGAAGACTTGTATGAAGATGGTGGTTGTATGAGGATATGCATCTGGACCAGGGTGATGCGTCTCATGTCAGAGCATACGCGTACGCATATGGGAGATTGTACATATACGGGCCTCTGGCCCTCGAGATAGAGAAGTCAATCAAGAAGTCACCGAGCCTTACAAAGTAACAATACGCTAGAAGCAGTAAACGAGATTGTAGAATCAGTCCGGAAGTTACCATTCCGCTGAGAAAAGTATCCTTTGAGAAAAGGGTCTGGCTTCAGCTATCGCCCTCGAACCATCCTACATCCCAATTGTTGTTGCGGGGAGGTAAACTTACCGCCGCTTCGGAGTCATTTCACTAGTTTCCGCCGCCGCCCTATGCTGCAGCCTTCAAACTCGGCCAGAGATTGCGAGATGAAAACCCCCGTCCCCCAGGTCCTAAAGGTATTTTCAACATGATAGATCGCCCAACCGGACAGAACAACCACTGCCAGGTTTAGAGTCAGTTCGTTGGTGGTCTTCAACGCGGTGTTCAGGACCAACCCGAATAAGATCACGGCTAATCCTATGAATCTCCTCACCAGCCTCTCAGCTCGGTGGAATCTCTAATTCAAGACGATAAACTATAATTCGATATCGGAGTCGGTCAGGGACCTTGCAGTCTAGGTGATCTGGAATGTTTGACGCACTTGAATAGCAACTAGGAGTGGCTACTTGTGTCTCAAGCATCATGAGTGGCTAATCGTCTGCGGTAGCTGGTGAAGGCTATAATCGCTTTCTGATGCACCGTAGAATCGCAGACTCCGCCGGACTATGGGTAGTTTGTTACGAAGAGTAAATGTCATGTATCATATAAACTCGGTCGTGGCGAAGTAACTGAGCCACGGGTTCCCATGGTGGCCCACGTAGCAGTGTAGATCTGGAAGTTCATCATCCATCGACAGAACTATTATGTGTGCATCGGTGAAGGGCAGCACAGATGTCGCAGCAGCATTGCGCCTTCGAATAACATGTTATGACCGAGGCACAAACCCCGAGTACAGTACAAGACAATAAAACTGTTAAAGATAGTGCTTTTTATGATCTTCGCCCACGAATGAGAATCCTTCAGCGACTGAGTGTCGTGGGCAAGCTAGACAATGGAAAGCTTGTGCACAACCCTGTACCGTGTGATACCAACCTTTACTGCCCCCCCTTCGTATTTGTAGGTGGGCCATAGGAAAGAGAAGTTTCCCAACTCGTTGAATCAAACTCTATCTATGGTTTAGGGTTAGGGCATCGATGACGTTGGAGGCTAGCTAAGGCTAACGACGATGAACTATTCCTTTGCTTTTGGGGGTTCGTTGCTTTTTGTCGGGCCGCGATTGAAAGAATAAACCTCCGTCCGGCTGTTGATCTGCCGTCCCAACCCCGGACTCAAACATTCGGATATCATAGGAAGTCGTGGGAGGATTGAGTCATCATCATTACCCACCTCCACGCAGCCCATCTAGATCATAAGAAAAAAACAGATATGATACATAAATCCAGCCTCACCCTCGTCTTTTAATCAATTGTACACCGGTCAATCCCAAATATGTACACCCCTCCCTCCCTATCATCATATCATAACAATCGAAGTATATACGCAAATCAAAAAACGCCATCCAAACACCCACCCCATCTATATCTATTTTGTCCTCTCCCCCATTGTATCCAACACCTTCGTCGCCCGTTGATGCATTGAAACCCACACACTCTCTTTGTGTTCCTTACACCTCACAATCAACTTCTCAATTCCATCCCGGAACTCTCTAGACCCCGAAGACTTTATCCCGCGGCGGAGGTACTCCATGAACTTATCATCCGGCACCATCCGTCCTTCGACGAGTCTGTCGACAACCCACGTCACCCCGCGTAGATCTCCCATAACCAGGTAAGCACGGGACAGCACCGTTAAGCCGGCAATATCCCAGCCCGTGCGTCTCCCCCAGCGGGTCTTGGACACTTCATTCATGATATGTAGCGCGCCGATAGGGTCTTGGCGGTTTATGAGGGTTGCGGCGGCCTGGTTGGAGATGTTGTGGGAGATGGGGATGTCGTTTGCTTCCATGAATTTGTATGCCCCGTGGATAATGTTTAAGATGCTAGTGTACACAACGGGTACCTTTTCGGCTTCCGCGTTGGTGGCCGAGATCATGAACCCGATTACTGCCTCTTTCATTTTATGTGCGCGGTCGTGGCTCTTAGGGAGCACGACCGGAATGTCGATTTGTGTGTCTGGGATGAGAGTGTAGGCACGGGCGAGCACGGCGATGACTTCGCGCGTGATGGGGAAGAAGGAGGAGGCTTCGCGGAAGGCGTTCATGGCGCCGCGAACGTTGCCGCGTTTCAGGGCTGCGTCCATTTCCTTTGCTACCCGGGTGCTGGTTTGGCCCGTTTCTGGGGTTGTGACTAGGTTCTGGGGTGGCGGGGGTTTGATCTCTTTCACCACCGGCCAGACGCTCCGATAGAGGATGTCCCGGGATATCTCGTCGACTTTATTCCGGTCCATGTTGAAGACGCTGTTGTAGACGCGGAACATCAGGGCTCGGGGGACATTGGAACAGCGGAGATCCTGGAAGAAGGTGTTGAATGTTGCTGCGGTGGGCTCGAACCCGGACTTTCGCATATTTGCAACCCACCTATTTACCCCCGCCTCGTCCACCGCTGCTAGATTGGTCCGTATCATGATGTTGTAGGATTCCGTAGACGGAAACCCTTCCTCCTGGCAGAGCAGATCAAAGAAGCTCTCCAACCCTTCGAGCTCTTGCATGTCCGCATACTGGTCGAGCAAGGAATTGAGTGTCCTCGTTGAGAAAACCATTCCCTTCTCTCTAACCTTCTGCATCGCCTTCCTAACACCTCTCCAGTCCCCCGCCCTAGCCTGCACCCTCAAGAAAGCTGCAAACGTCTTCTCATTCGGCTTCACCCCATCCGCAATCATCGCATCCACATACCGCTTTGCAATCGCGGGCTTCCCGTATTCCAGTGCTTCCTCGATCATAATATTATACAGCGCGGGTGCAGAAATTGGCTTCCTAGTTTTAATCCACTGAAAGTCACCCTCCAATTCCTGCAGCGACGCATTCTTCTCCTTCACACCACCCAGGAACGCCGCAAACCCACTCGACGTAACCGGTTTCCGCTGATCCTCCAGCAACTTCATAACATCCCTCGCCTTCGCCGCACCGCCAACCTTTAGCAGACACCGTATAAACAATTCATATGTCTTATGATCCGGCTGCACTATCTCCATCCGTGTGTAGTGCTTAAACGTGCTCATGAACAGCGGGTAGTTCTTGCGTATCAGATACGCGTCAAGGCAGCAATTGAGGCTTCTTGTCCCCACAAAGTCCGGGAATAACGCCAGGTGCGTGAAGATCGCGGGGGCCTCGGCGTGCTTGGACAATCGGTTGTAGCTCTCCATCAGATCCCGTCCAGCCCACTGCACAAAGTTCTCGTCAATCCGCTTTTCTCGGGCTTCTAGGAACCGCTGCTTCGCATGGCTCAGCTGGCCCCGATGTAACATGACCCGGAATTGTCGGTACCACTCGTGGCACTGTTGAAAGGGGATTCGGTCCCGGAGCGTCCGTTTCCGGCGTTGTCCCGCGGCCAGCATATATGCCTCTTCCTGGAGGGAGATGGGGGAGATGGCGGCCTCGCCGACGGAGGTGGTAGTGGTTTGTGGTGGAATTGCGGAGGGGGTGGCAGTGGGGGAGGGTTTAACACCATGGTGGGGTTTACGGCCACCACCACCACCACCACCACGGGGTGAGCCTCCATGACGTTGACTGTATTGAAACCTCTGCTGGGCGGATGCTCGTAGACGGCAACATTGATGTGAGAAGCCATAGTCGATGGAGTTTGAGTTGGCGGAGAGCGGGAACACAAGTTGGCGCAGGTAGCGGAGAGTAGTCTGCGACGGTGCAGAGAACCCTGTACGAGGCCTTATCATAATAATCCGTGCTTCAGCCGAGGAGGCATAGGGTGAGTGACAACCGTGTTGATCGTGGGAGAGTGGGCGTGGTGGGTGGGGGGGACAAATGCGGCGATGGCGGGCGTTTCTTGTGCGTTCAAAAAACTTTTGGCGAATCTTTGAGGCTAGAACCCTTCTCACCAGCCACGCCGAAGAAGAGCCGCATCGTCAAGCCACACCCCATCTCCACGATCAACCACCGCGCCGAAGATCATGACCAAAAGTAACAAAAAGGACACAAAGGGGTTTGAGGATTTGTTAGGCTGACAATGTGAATCAGTTCGCGTATCTAGCATCAGCGACGGAGTTTACGCCGGATACACCGCAGATCACTCGGAGCCCGACCCTCGGCATCACCGATCAGCCGAAGTAATTGCCGTGCACACCCTCCCTTCTAGCCAGTCTCCTTTCCAAGTGGGTGACTGGATGACTTGCATACGAACGCAACGAATGGGCGCACATCTCTCAAAAATGACACACCCCAACCCTGAAATTAACCACGTTGACATTCCCGCCTCCATCCGCATGCCAATGATATCACTCGCTCTAAAATTACTATTATATTCTAAGATTTTCTACTCCTACGCTATACTTTACCTTACAAACCAACGGAATATATTAAGCAAGATATCAATTTCGACTACACTACACGGAAGTTCTTCTCCCAGAAAATAAACACACGGACATTTGAGATAAGAAAACGAAATAATACTGGGATGCGCCCCAGCACAGACAAGGATGCGCTTCCCCTCAAATCCCGGCCGCAACTGTGCTGTTACATATATGCACGCTGCATAAGTACGTGAAATAACGTACCCACCACCATAACCCACTACCACCCAAGAATAAAAGTAGCTCGTGCAGCTTGATTATGCAGAAGCTCTTTTTAGATATCTACACCATCATAGATGAAATGATGAACTCTACATATTTTCAGAGTAGGAAGAAGAAAAAAAGTACAGATCCGTATGTGTGAATACCCCATCCTCTCCCTCCATACTCACCACCATCTCCAAACGAGACAAAGGAAAACCCAGATAAAGGTATCTATAAAACGCTTTTTAAATCTCAGAAACACCAATATGCTGTGTGGTTAAAGCGAACTCGTATCGTATCGCTTTCTCCAGCAGGGAATTAATGATGACAGAAACATATCTGCTTATCACCTTATAAAACAGAACCATAGGCCAGAACGAGTACAAATGGCGTGGGGGAAAAAACAAAGGAACGACCGAGAACACCTCCCAAAAAACCATGCGATACGAAGCAGAGACCCAATGCTATTTTCTCAAATGTACCTGTTGATGACGCTCGTCCACAAAACAAAATGATATCGTCCCTATTATTATTACAAGAATGCACACTATTCATTTGATAATCTTTACTACTCGTCTGGGTTTGCAAGCTGTGACAAATATTATATTAGTTTTAACGGCATCAGGGATTATGGGGATGCACTCACTCGCAACACCCGTCGGGAGTAGTCCTGATCATCACGTAAACTTCGAACACTCACGCGGGAACTACCCGTGCGGTGATCGAATCGCATGAATAGTGAGCCTGGATCCAACCTCTGATCGTAGACTTCGCCAACTTGAGGGGTCGTTCCTCCCGCAGTTTGTGGGACACCGTTCGGATCTAGTGGTGGTGTGCTAGAGGCTGGTGGACTCTTTTCTCCGACAAGACCAAGCGTACTCATCGATCGACCCCTCTTTCCACTTCCAAAGAAACCTGCTCCTCCAGCTGGAATGACACCACCTGTAGATCCAGGGACATATAGTTCCGACCGACGTATGGCTTGACGGCGTCGGTATAATAATACCCCTGCAACAATGAGGAAAAGTGCTAGGATGATCCCAAGTATTAATCCTGCAACTCGTCCTGCGTTTGAGAAGAAATCACTGTTGTTCGAGGAGGGCTCTGCAGTAGCCGATGGCACCTTGGTCGACCCGGAGGCAGAGATGATAATTGTTTTGAAACCACCGGCTACAGTTGTTACCACGATCTGGTCTTGAGTTGGTGTGGCTTTTCTTTGTTCTGTAGATGTAGTGGTTGTCTTCGGAGAAGACGTTGTTTTGGTATTGACAGGTGTTTTTGTAGAAACCTACAGGAATATTGTAAGTAAATGCAGCGGCGGAGCAGCGCGTAAACAATAAATCAGTAAATCACGAGTTTCTTTTTAAGCACATCCAACAGATACAGGAGGGACAAGCCATACAATAATCACCGTTTCGGTGGGACCCTTGGTAGTGACGGTGGAGGGAATTGGGTGTGTAGAAGTTGTGCTCACCGTTGTATCGGCACCCTTTGTTCCCGATGGTTTATTCGGCAGGGCCATGTATCCGTATAGATTTTTTTGCGTATTCCCGCAAGTATCCGAAGGATATCCTGGGCATGGATCGTTGCATCCACTGGCGTCCGTAGCAGGAACGTAATTAGAACACCAGCAGTCTTGCCCTTGGAGAATGGCAAACGCATATGAGCCTGCATTGCAAGTGTCGTAACACAATCCGTTACTTTGATATGTGGAAGTATCTAAAGCACGATGTCAGTATCACTATTCCTAATACGCAAAACACCATAAAGAACATACTTGCGTCGCCATCAGACCCAGTATTTACATCAGAACAGTACACAATATCTCGGGCAGAGGCTCCAGTGATCCCACTCAATGCAAACACCGCAGTCGTAACAGCCAGCCAGCGCGTTCTCTTTCGCTCGTAGTTTTGACCATGGTTCTGGCTTCTTGTCGTTGACATTGCCAACGAATGTCGAGGTGGAAGAGGAATTGACCGATCCATCGTGAGTATATTCCGTCGCAAAAGGATCTCAATTAACGGTGGAGATGACAACCCATCGAATGTTGACCGTGGGTTCCTTCGGGCAGAGAAGGGGGTGAAAGTCCAAGGTACCTGTCTACGGGACGGGATCACGTCAGCCTCTCATGTTTTAGTTGGCACAGCAATAGACATCAGAAGCGGTGTCATACAAAGAATCACTCCTCCCAGTCTTCAGTTCCTGGCAGACAGGGACAAAGAGGCGAGTCTTCAAGGATAAGGACAACTATGTGGGAGAAAAATGTAAGGTAGAAATTGACACCGGCTGCCCACAGTAGACCTGCTCGTGTTTGGCTAGCTTATTGGTGAAATTAAAAGTCGAAAAAAAGAGTGAATTTGAGTCGATCGGGGGGGAAATTCTGGCAACGAGCGAGTAGTATGAGTCGGTAAAAAAAGTCGACTTTGTTGATTTAGCAAGGTTCCGCTCAGTAATATTAAAGGGAACTGGGCGGGATGGAAACGAAGGATTAACCCGGCCGGCCAACAAATCAGAAAGACGAAACGACGGAGCGAATTTGTCAAGCGGCCGGAGGCGATGAAGTGGTGGGTGGGTGTGAGAGGCTGGGTTTGAGCGGATGTCGAAGGTGGTGGTGGAGGTTTGGTCGAAGAGAGTGAACGAGTGTGAGGACGACGGCAGGCAGGATAAGGCAAATTGAATGGAAGCGGAAGTTTGGGCTGGCCTCCGGGGGCAGCGATGCTGGGAAGCGCAAGGATCGACACATATGTGACGCCTATCCCACTTTCGGATGTTCTGACGCAAGCCATCAACACACCGCACCGACCTGAAGCAGAGGGAGCGCTGCGTCTCGAGCGACAGGGCGGTTCAATTCCAGATCAATCCACAGCGTCCCCTTCCGGCCAGGTCGGGCACAGCAAACAGGAGATGGATGCGGATGCGGACGATTTGATACGATCCTAGAGGAAGTTTCACCGCCGCACGGAACCAAAATAGAAGTTTTCTTCGTCCCGAGCAGGCGGTAACTAGACTAACCTCCGATGCAGTAGCCGCATACCAGCACGCCTGATGAATACGTATGCTTCACTACACTTATCTATCACGCAAATCAGGTAACTTCGAGGCTCCCAGATTTCAACCAACCTTCTAAATCCACGACAGTGCATCGCGTTTCTTGAGTCGAACTGCACAGGAGTTCCCACAATTGTGCCTCCTATGCATTGGTGCATTCTGCAACGCTATGCAACAGCAGGCGGGCTACAAGGGGTGGATTTAGTAGCCGCACAGTCTTCGGGCCTTTGTTGTTTGAATATGTTTCTCCCTTGCGCCCTACAACAAAGGCATTTCTGGATGCGGATGAATGGATGGCTCATATATGCATCATGGAGATGGTAGGAAGTACATATCAATAACGTCAGGCCTAGCCCCCTTCTTCTATCCCTTTTCGTTGCAGAAGACGAAACCTGGATACGAAACCCGTTCGGTTCTGGGGCCAACCACATTCGTTCCTCCCAAGACACCGAAACACAGAACTCACCATATCTCTTGGCAACTGCCTTTTTATTTTGAGGGCTCTCCCGTGCTTATGTTTGTGATTGCCAACCAGGTTCGATACATTTTGGTTTCCTTAAAGTGATTGATTTGGTCAAGATGATCGCTAACTTCAATTGAACTCGATACTTAAGCAAGTGCTCGCGCTAGGATAGGATACAATAAATATCTGTCTCTTGTGTTCACCCTTCCACCACCGTGACACCTATAGTAATTGCCTTTCCCTACACAATTGACTCGATTCATCACCTAACCTATACCTTTTCTCCATCCAGACTTTATTCTATATGCCTTCCTATACGTAAACCACTCCTAGCCACGTTCGAAGTATGTCTCTATGCACCAAAACGTCATTACAAAAGGAGAATCTTATATCAGAAAGCAAGAGGAGGTAGAGTCGGGAGATTCCATGAACTCGAGCGAACTGAACTATACCAAAGGGGACGACCAACGCAATTGCCGCCAAAGCACTGCTTCCAGATTGACATTGATGCTCAGATCGAAAAGGCAAACGAGCAAATTCCGAACATCAAAAGACTACGAAGGATAAGAAGAAAAATAAGTACTTGTTGGGTGCTCTCACAAGTCGAGATTTTGACGACTTTCTCGCCATGTAAAGATCGACTCAGAGCACGATCGTGGGCTACACGTTAAGAGAATAATTAGAAAATATGCCAAAGAAGAAAAGACTAAGACGGAGGACAGGCCTAATGCTTAGGCTCGGCACCGGACGATACGAGGGCCACGTGAAGTTTTTACTACAAGATAACACGAAACAAAACGATACTATTGGCGTGTTGCAAATGGATAATAGCGGGCGAGAGAACTGACTTCATGGTTTCAGCTCGTGGTATGCAGGCAGCCTAGGACTCTATGGAGGCTTATTGGGGTTGTAGTCACGATCACTTCGGAATTTGCAGATGTAGTACTTTTACACGCCTTCAATCAACACACTACTTATATGACCAGCTGGGGACATGGAGGGGCAAAAAGAGCAGAAAAAGCTAGATATGATCCAAAAAATGTGTCCATATCCTGCACTGTGCCAAGGGTCCCGAAATTGGCTCAAGACAGTTATGGACGCTATCCCACCCTATACAAAGAGTTAGCTAGGTAGTTCCTTGAACTAGCGCTTTGTCAACATTCCCCATCTGGGTCTGCCGAAGTGTTCCCGCAATCAACAAGGCCGCCCTGGATAAATAGGAGGTACCTTGGCCGCCCACATCTCACAAAAGTTCGAGTTGTTTGAGCAGTGTTGTGGCATTAGGGGTCCGCTTCAAGAGACGCTGTTACAGAGAGCGCCCAACTCAAAAGGCAGAAAAGCGCTGTATCGATATTTTTAGCGACAACCAAAGATCAGAGCGTTGCCAAGACGGGCGTGATCGCGATATTCATTGCGCATCACTCGCGGCGCTCTGGTCGCTAATCTCGGAGGCTAACACTCACGGACAAACGGGATCAAAAAAGGCGATGTCACGTTTCTGAGGGTTTTGCTTGCTCCTGGTTCGATCGGCGGAAGGTAGGTAGTTGTTTTAGCCTTTATGCTTACTTCCAAGGTTCCTTTCCACACACTTGCATGAATCCTGTCACTACGAATGGTGGGAGGTTTTGGACGACTTCGTTACACAGCGGCACACATATGTATCATTACCCACTTGTACGCTGCGGAAATCGTCTTCTTTCGGGTACGGTCAAGCTGAGCCGTTATTACGATTTTCAGTCACTTTTCGCCACCGCCAATGGAATCTTATCCCACTAAAAATTAATGACATCATAGCTTCAAGATCTAGATTCGACCCAGCTACAGACCGGCATTTTGGCGTGTGATGTTTGGAGATTTGTCTAGTTTTTCGGCCTACCCAAATATGATCGTCACTCTACATACCCACGCATGCACGGATCAGTAAATTCCCCGATGAGCAGAAGGGGGTTGCTGATAATATCGAGGCGCTATATAACAAATCGGATATCGTGACACGAGGGCACGATAACTGACCGATGCTCGGCGCTGATAAGGAGAATGCAGGTCCCACCAACACATCCCGGAAAGGGCGGGCTTGGGTTTGTTTTGATTTGGGGCTGATCAGTTTTAGGGGCTAGCGAATGAGAAACGGATTCTGTCGGACTGCGATCGTGGAACACGGATGTGACGGAAGACTAATAGGTGTCTCCTTGCCTAAAGTACTTGTCTGCTGACAACTTCTACAGGCACTCAGGAATCACAGGTGTTCCATTCTCCGATATAAACGATAAACATATTATGCCAACCGCGCTCGGAGTTTGGTACCACGCACGTACGCAACGCCCTGATTACTTTGCAGTGATCAGGGCACGAGTTCCAAGATTTAGATGCACGTGGAAATAACGGACCGTCAGAGATCAATTGTTATGTTCTCTGCCGTTTCAGCCATTACCATCCAGCCATACCAGAGAAGTGGCTGCGGTAATCTTGTTGTGCCGTTGTCCCTTGCAACTTCATCACCAAATCTGGTTATCAGAGACAGTATCTCTACTTTTTTTTCTATTGTGGACGCGTCGACGGGGGTTTCGATTCGTGTACTAATAATGCTAAGGAAATGTTTCAGCCAGCGTAACAGGATACTCGGCAGTGGCGCACTCTCACTTCGCTTCAGAGTTGCCGAGGTAGTGAGTGGCGGTGCTCAAAGTCTATTCTCCGGTAGGCGGCAATGGATGTAGTTAAAGCCATGAACAATCATACAAGCCACCACGAGCATCACGTCCCAATTGCCTTTGCCACAGCCTCGCTTGTCCTCTTAACCGAGAGAGTTTATTGGTTATAGTTATGCGTGCGTGAGCCATCCGGTAGGTATAGTTAACTACCACGTGGTTGGTCTGAATAGAGCTTCACTTCGCTGGAGTGGTTGTATGTTAAGTATGTGGGATAAAATGAAGTACAATGGAGTAATGGTGAATGGTACCTATTTGAAACTACGATATGTGAAAGATCGCACACCGACCTCCCGAAACCTGGATGTAACACGGCTTTGCGTGTTGTCTTTATCGGCAGTCAACGGATCGCTAGCACCAAGCAAACCCGCCGGGCTCGTAGACTCGGGACCACACATACGCCTTATGGAGGTGTTAAGTCATTGAATATCACTCGAAGCTGGTTTCCCAGCGAGCGGGAAGGGGGTCTATACCAGCATCGAAAAATTATCCCGCGTAGTAATTACTAATTGCCAGCATTTATTACCAGAAGATTCAACTCATAGCCAAGAGTGACAACGATCAGGTGTTTTCCAAGCTTTTCGGCAACGAGCTCCAGTCCCGAGCCCAGATTATCCCGGAACGCAATCTGCGAAACCCCGAATGTCGCAGCAAATACCGGATGACCCCCCCAGTCCCTGCAAATGGGAGCGGAGTGTAGGGTTTCCGATCCGCCGAGATTGTGGAGAGCACCGGGTTTTTCGGTCGCCGGGAATGATGACTTAGCATATAAAGATGTGGACCACGACTTGGTGAATTCTAGTCAGAGAAAACCGAGAAATTGCCCACCTGTGGGCGGAGAGGTAAACCGGCTTGCTTATATGTGTTCCGACCGATACACGAACTTTGACTGTTCACAAACCGGACAGGCCAGTTCGCAAACTGGAGCCTGTTTGCGAACTCGTCAGGAAATATGTGAACCCGCTCTGGAGCACTAATGGCAGCTCCAACTATCCCTAAGAAATGCATGGTATGAGTTGCCCTTGCCCTTTGGCAGTGACTCCGTCACTTTATCTTAAGTCTGTGAGGTGTTGATTTAGAGAAAACTATTAGTGGTGAAGGCTATACAATTTGCCGCAGGTAGTCCATCATACAGTATCTGTTAAACGCAAGGTTAAACTGGAGCAGACTATTAGAAGTAGTAAGTACAGTGAATACTTAGTTTAGAAGAGATACTGGTCACTCTATATACATGAAGTCAAAACTAAATTGGCCGCTGTCTCTCTATCGGATTCGGGTGCAAGTGTGGGGTTCAAGTTGAACAGATTTCCGGTAGGCTGTGGTTTGTGAATTGGCTTCGCACGTTTGGGAACAGGACACAGTAGTTTACAAGCATTATTCCAGTTCGCGAACCGTTGAGTTCGCCAACCGGTCGGAACATATGTCGTCGTGGAGGTATCCCCACTGCTGGTAATAAATGCCGAACTCTAAATGGTGCAGTCCATATATTGACGGATGCTCCTTGGCGGAAGGCAAATAACTTTGACGCACCGAAATATGTAGCTCCTGAAGGTGTGTTCGGTACTTATTTACCAGCGGGGTAAAAATGCTTCCCATGAAACACCCATTTCCTTGCTCTACCCCAGCCTCGACGCCTTGTGGTACAATAAGGCGCTGGAGTATCCGGACCGGCTGCACTGCCGTTGCATCGGTCAACCTTATTTCTTTTTGGAGTAATTGTCCCCGACGATGTAGCTACCGTAAGAAGGGGAATTTTAAGGCTGGTGATAAGTACCGAATACGCCTGTATAACTAAAGTGGTGTTTCTCAACATGCATCGAGCTCTGAAAGTATTGTGCAGGCGTATTCGGCACTTACTGCTAGTGGAGGAGGTAGCACGCTTTCGTCGTTGAACTGTCAAGAACCGTTTTCGGGCCGTTTTTGAACCCGTCTATAGGATTGGAATCGTTTGTATAATATCCGTCTTAAAACCACCCTGTTTTCTTATGGTATAAAAGTGGCCATGGGTGTCCAATTCATCGATGATGGCTGGCAAATTGCGGTGGACGTCACATGAACCTTCTACTGCTATCCCCTCGACTGGTAACAAGTGCCGAACACGCCTATGTGTAAATGGTGTAGCCCTTTTTGTTCAATTCATCGATGATAATTGGCAGATGAGAGAGGGGATGCAATTGGACGTTGGGCGAACCACCCCGACAGGCAAAAAGTGCCGAATACGCTTACGGACCAAATCAGTGCGACCAATAAGGGAGTATTCCACGTGAAAGACACCCCGAGCTCTGCCGCTCTTACCAAGCATATTCGCAATTTATTTCTAGTGGGGGAGAGGGAAAGAAAAACAGATGAAGTTGAGGTAGCCCTAACCCACCCCTTACGTACAGCGGGTGGCTAAAAGTATAGAGTTATGTGGACATTTAGTGGCAGGAAAGATCGCCACCGCTACTAGCACTGCAGACAAACAGTTTTTTTATAGTGCCATCGGAGCATATACAACAGCTCATATTCCACCCTTGCCAAGTTTGGTTGATCACTGCCATTGCTGACAATTTCACAGTAAGCAGCGGCGACTACATCACATACTGTAAGTTTTCCAGAGCATATTTTCCAATGGAGGTCTTCAGAGTGATTGCTATCAATGGCCAAAGTTGAACTGTTAACAATGGACTGTACCTAGGTATCCGGCGGTCTTACCCTTTCTTCCCACTTCCATAAACAGTAGTGATCCGTGCGTGCATCCAGGCGGTACTACCAGCCACCCAACTTTCATTAAACTTAGGCAAATTCTGTCCTTTCACAGCATTAAACCACCCGAGGTCAAATGACGTATCACAATCCCTGTTGGTTTCCGTACGGGGGCGGGAGTGTCTGTTAGTTGCATTTGACTTACCCGACGTTCCACAATTACCCAGAGGTGCGTCTGTGGCAAAGGGTACAACAGCACGGCTTATATTGATAGCGGGAGTTGAATAATAAGCCTAATGTATTATGACAACTACATCGTGGGGCACGTGCACGCCGGCCACCGGGAGCTTGCGTGCCGCATTAACAAACAACATCCTCCACAAACATTGGTGATACAATTGCAATACACAGGAAAAACGGCAACAATCAAACCAGCTCCCACACAAGCCATAGCCTGAATCTCAAACGCTTCAGCCACTTCCATTCTCAACTGAGTGCTGGTTGTACGCTTCGCTAAATCCGTCGTTTTTCGGATTGTAACCAATCGAGGCGTTGATGCGGTCGATAACGCTCTGGTGAAGCACCGCGCTTGACGGAAGGTCGCGGGTGGATCCTGCATTGGGCCGCCAATAAGTAGGAACCCATTGTCCCTTCTCAAGTTCGAGCCTCTTGAAAATCGGAAGGATTTCTGCGAGTCAAGTACTGTTAGACCGTTTTGAAGCAGAAAGGGAGGAGCAGAAAACTTGCCCAGAATCCACCAAAAGATGACTTGCGGCCAGGCCCATCCTTTACGGAACTTCAGTGCATCGTGGCACGGAGTGGTCTCGATAGCGGTGGAGCGTTTGACCTTCATATTATCCATAAACTCCGTGTGGCGATGGTTGAAGGCGAGCTTTTCGGCAGGTGGTTCGGGCAGTTGCCCAATTTCCTCAAGCATCCACTCGAGGGCCACATCGCTCAGTTGGACATCTGCCTCAGACTTGGTACTCCAACCACCACCAATATCACCGTGGTTTCCAGGGAACCAGACTTCCTTGATATCTTTGGCCTTGGAGCTCTCGATGATTTTGTCATCATCTTGTCTGAAGAGTGCCGCCTTGAACTTGAGGCGGCGTTCGTCGACGGCAACTGCATGGCGAATATGGGCAGCTCCTGGAACATAGACAGGGAGATACTTCTTCCTCGCGAACGGAATTTCGAAAATACCAACTGAATTGACAGTATCGAACAAGCCGAGGAAGTGGATTTCGACGCCAAGTCTGCAGAAGGTGTCTTTAAAGTTGTTCAGGAATTTTCGAGATTCGTCGAGAGTCTTGAATCCGCCCCTTCCTTGTTCGTATTCCTGGTAAGATCTGTACGCAAATGGTACCTGCTCAGTGTATACTTAGTAAATAGCTTCAATCATAGTAAGCTGGCGAGCAGCATGGGACAATACTCTGCCAAATTGAGAGAATTATCAACCCAGAGTAGCAATACTGACCATTTCCTCATTGCCTTTTGAGAGAAGGCCGATCTCGGTGATCATTTGAGCGAGAAATCTAGCCGTAAAGGCCCCACGGCTAAAACCGAAGATGTAGATCAGATCTCCAGGTTTGTAGTATCTCATGACAAACTTGTAGCCAGCAAGGACGTGATGGTCGAATGTAGTTCCTGAGCACCACAAGCCCGGTTAGTGATTGTTTCTCTTTTCGTATCGATCCGTCAGTGTGAACATACCGACTCCCTGGTCAATTAACTGCGAGAACCAGCGCTTGATGCTGCCAAGGAATCCGGCATTCAATGAGCCTTCACTGGCCGAGTAGGTTCCAATACCGGCTGAACAGTTTGTAGTTAGCCAGCTATCCAAAGCGTGATACATAATCAGAGGAGATCCAAACGTTGATAGTAATGGAATTGGCCCTTAGCACCTCTATCGCACATCTGGTAAAGCTTGACGATATTGGTGTCGGAGGAATCTCCAGAGAACTTGTTTCCGGTTCCGTCGAAGCAGAGAACGAGCCTGCTAGGAGGCTTGTCCTTCTTGTCCTTCTTGCCCTTCCGCCCTTGCACATCAGAGCTAGACGACGGGATGGAATTATCGAACGCCGTAGACATGTCGATGGTGGATTGGAAGAAAAATGAAAAGCGAATATGTACGATGTGGTGGGGGGTGAGGTACAGCAACGGTGCAGGAGGTATCAATGACAATGCTGGAGAGAAGAAGAAGCGAGGGGGAAGCGAGTGAACGAAGGGAGAGATCAGTAATTTAGTGGGGGAGCTTTAGGTTCAGCTCACAGCGCGCGTATAGTGGCGTAGTGAGACGGCTTCATAGCAACTTGTTGGGTGAGCGGCTACTACAGTGAGGCAAGGTAAGTGGTGGTGGTACAGAACAGTGGGGAAGGCTGCATGTGGAGTAGGTGACGCACATGTTTCAGCTGCCAGCTCGCAAAACGGCTTGTTTTGCTTTTGCGCCTTGATGAATCAAATGTTGCATGAACTAACTTCTGCACCGGTGATCGCCGCTGCAGTCTGCTCTATCTACTATCTTACTCGAAGCAGGCTCGTCGCATCCAGAACGCTGCGTGATGCCGATGCAATTACCAGCCGTCTTACTTCAGCCCTCCCGTTCCGTATGCTTCCACCCGACGTGGGAGTCTCTTCAGCTTCAATTGCACATCAACAGCTACTATTGGAGCGTATAGAGATCCAGCAGCACAGTTCCCCATTCTCGCCATTTCGTAGTGGGGCTGCTTGCTTGGTTATATTAGGGATGTATGGGTACCTTTATAAATTGTTTATGCTGCAGAATATCTTAATCTGGCTGTAACAAACTTTTGTTCAATTTGTAACTTCTATCAACAATGAATCTGGGAGAGCTGACATCGACCGTGACATCACGAAGCCTTCAATTCGTGTGTATATGCCCGGTTTCCGCTTGTGCACTATCGGGAGGGATGTTTGCCGTTGGTACTACGGTCAGCATGCGTGTTTCCGGGTTGATTCAGTTTACTCCTCTTCAGCTCTGAGCCCCGCAAGTGGGGAGACTTGCAGTGCTTTTCCTGGTGCAACAGACTGTCTGGATATGGCTGCTTTGCTTCTTGTCGGTTTTAACTGGTGATATCCGGCCTGGGCGCGCTCGCACGCTGACGCAGTCTGGCCATGTATAACAAACGAATTCCCGAGACAAGAAGGTCGACCAGAGATTTTGTCACGAGATTTCCTCCCCCGGAGATGCTCCACACTGTCGGTAGTTCTTGTTGCAATTAAGAGGCATTTTTGCACTGGTACGTTTTGATATTCGATGCTTGCTGCATGGCCTGCAAGCCCTACCACTGCAGGCTATAGTTCGAGTGAGATATCTTGTGTATCCGACTTATATCCCTCTAGCCAATTACGATAAAGACATTCTTCAGCTCGAGCTCCACAGCTTTGGTAGCATCCTAGCTATAGCTGATCTCTGAAAACATATTTATACATCCCGTCCCCCCAACTTTATATGCCAATCTCTACCTTCTTCCCCACATACCCCATATCACCACCGACATGCATCCTCTTTCCGAGTTTTTCGGTCAAAATCAAAGCTCCTCCTCACAGTATGGAGACGACAGCATGGCTACCAAAGAAGCCGTCAAATCGGGAATTCTCGCCGATTTGAAGGGGATAGGCGGAGACCTCCCAGAGGGTGTGATGACCCTCATCGAAGCCCTGGAGTCTGGCATCAAGGGTGAACCTATCGATGACAAAAAGCATATGGTAACCACAAACCCTAAACTCCTGAGGGGGATCAATATTGACACAAGAACAGATAGAAAGGCTTATCCAGCTTGTGTCTGCCATGCCACGGACCTCCAAGAACAGAGAGATATTGACGGGAAAACTCGTTGACCAACTGTGGATGAGCTTGCAACATCCACCCCTACAATACGTTGGCGAGAAGTTTCAGTATCGTCAAGCTGATGGGTCGTATAATGTAAGTAGCTTGCACAGTGTTCGTCCCCCGAACGGCCATCCTAATTTGTTCCCTAGAACATTATATCGCCCGATCTTGGAAAGGCTGGTACGCCGTATGCACGCTCGGTCAGAGGGGAGAAGATGACGGCAGGTGCAAAGCCGGATCCTGGACTTCTTTTTGACCGTGAGTTTCCCCTACCGTAACATTCATAAGTAGGAACTGTTCAGCTAACCTCTTTATTTAGTTCTTATGGCTCGAGGAGATAATTGCAAAGAAAACCCAGCAGGCCTCTCTAGCATGCTTTTCTATCATGCAACAATCATTATACACGGTACAACCCCTGTCGTGTGCCTTAAACTAAATTAATGCTGATAATTTGAAAGATGTTTTTAGGACGAATAGGAAGGACCCGAACATTAGCGACACTAGTTCGTACCTAGACCTGTCACCGCTTTACGGGAAGAACCTGGACGAAGTGAATGAGATCCGGACTTTCGTCGGAGGTCGAATCAAGCCGGATACTTTTGCGGAGAAAAGGCTGCTCGGTTAGTACCTTTTATTCTCATCTCATTCCATCCACATTGTGGAACCTTCGACTGGCTTTATCAATATTATTCTAACATTATGCGACATAGGGCTTCCCCCCGGAAACTGCGTGATGTTGGTCATGTACAGTCGCTTCCACAATCACGTGGTTGAAAAGCTAGCCGCTATCAACGAAGGCGGAAGGTTCAGTCTAAACCCACGGCTACCCAAAGAGGCGGCAGAAAAGAAGCGAGATGAGGACTTATTCCAAACTGGAAGACTTGTTACATGCGGTCAGTAACAAAAACCTGAGAACCGAATAGACTGCTGATAATTTCCGAATGTGAAGGCCTTTACATCTCCATCAGTCTACATGAGTAAGATAAACCCACCGCTCCACCGAATTTCGCAGATAAACTAATAACCATAGTTATATCCGCGGAATTGGAAACTTGAACCACTCTACCTCGGATTGGACTCTCGATCCACGCGTGGAGATTGGGCCATCTAAGTTTGATAAGGACGGTACACCACGCGGCATCGGCAACCAAGTGTCATGTGAATTCAACCTTCTGTATCGCTTTCACTCGGGGGTCTCAAAGCGAGACGAAAAATGGACAGAAGACTTTTATCGTGAATTGTTCCCCGTCTCGGATCCGCACAATTTGTCAATGCCACAATTGATGCAAGGACTGGCAATTTTCGAAAAGCATATGGCTGAGAAGCCTCCGCATGAGCGTACTTTTGGTGGGTTGAAGAGAAAGGCGGATGGTTCTTTTGACGATGCGGATCTTGTGAAGATCTTGAAGGAGAGCATCGAAGATCCTGCTGGTAAGTCGTCTAATGTCAAGAGTGAACCATTCTAACGCATGCACAGGCGCATTTGGTGCAAATAACGTTCCGGACATCTTGAAGCAGGTCGAAGTCTTAGGAATCCAGCAGGCACGGAACTGGCAGGTGAGGGTTAAAGTGAGATAACAAGTGCTGGAGGCTAATTCATACGATAAGGTCGCTACCTTGAACGAGTTCAGAAATTTCTTCGGATTGCAGTCCCATAAAACCTTCACCGACATCAATCCAGATCCATATGTTGCTGAAACCCTCCAAAAGCTTTATGATCACCCAGACTTGGTGGAACTATATGTAAGTTACAGAACTTGTCCGCGGTTGGTCCATCGTCTAATGATAGCAGCCGGGCTTGTTCTTGGAAGAAACAAAACCACGGATGGATCCTGGAATGGGCCTTTGTAAGTGCATTAAATTTCCTTTGTTATTTTCGTGCTATCACTCGCAGTTATCCTGGGTGCAATCATGAGTGCTTACATCTTTACTAGGTGGACCATATACCGTTACCCGAGCCGTTTTCTCTGACGCCGTGACGCTCGTACGCAGTGACCGCTTCTATACCCTTGTAAGAACCCGCATCTTTGAACCTCTGCTACATACTAACGCTTATAGGACTACACTCCACAAAATTTGACGGCGTGGGGTATCACTGAGGTAGCACCCGATTACGACTGCATGGGCGGTGCAAAGATGTCTATGTTGATCCTCAATGCGTTCCCCAAATGGTTTAAGTATAACTCTGTCTACGCACAGCAAGCATTCTTCACCCCCAAGGAAAGCAAGGCAATCTTTACCAAGTTTGGAACCGCGGACAAGTACTCATTTGAGCCTCCGTCCTTGGAAAAGGATCCCACTCCCATTCTTTCCCATGCGGGTGTCAAGTCGGTGTTCAAAGATACAACAAACTTCCATGTTCCTTGGGGACCGGCGATAAACTTCTTGATGGAGGGACACTCTTTCTGTCTCGCGTACGATGGACCTGAGAGTGTTAAGCAGCACCAAGATATCTCACAGGCACTGTTTGCATTGCCTGACTACCAGACAAAGTTCAAAGTCTACACTGAAGAGCTTGTTTGCAAACTTCTGAAGCGGGAGGCCTATACCTTGGGGAAAAATCACCAGTACTATCAGGTCGACATTGTCCGCGAGCGAGTTACCCTTTACCCTTATTTAGCTTGCACTGACGATATATAGCATTGTCAACTTGGTCTCCCTACATTTTGCATGCACTTTGTTCTGCATTCCGTTAAAATCCGAAGAAAACCCACACGGAACCATGTCCGAAAGCGAGCTGTGGAATACCTTCTCCAAAGCTAACGTGTACATTTTCTTCGATCACGAGCCTACTAAATCCTGGGCACGCAAGAGAGAAGGTAAAGCTGGAATCGAAGCTTTAGGGAAGAAGATGGTTCCTATTATTGAAGAACTTGCGCACACACCTTCGTTCGGAATTATCAAGGGGCTGAAGGAGGGCGCCGAGAGGATCCTACATCCGACAAAGAGCCCAATGGCAGACTACGGAAAGACATTTGCAAAGGCACTATTGAAGCAGGGGAAGTCTGCGAAGGAGGTCTCGTGGATCCTTATCTCTATGGCTACTGCAGCAATTGCAAATTCTGCTCAAGGGGTACATTATCACTCGCAATCTCTCGTCCCGTCATATGCTAAGCAGATATAGTTCGCCCAAGTCATCGACTTCTACCTCAACGAAGAGAACGCAGACCACTTGAAGGCCATCCAAACATTGGCTTGCAAGACCGACTCCCAGGCAGAGGACAAACTAATGCGCTATGCTCTTGAGGGACACAGACTCAGCAACACCTTGGGCCTCTTCCGCGATGTCGTCAATAAAGTCAGTATCACCGACGGCGGCAAGCAATACAATCTCGACAAGGGAGACCAAGTCTTCTGCAGCTTTGTACACACCCCCTCCTCCCCCCAATCCTTCCGCTAACAAAAAGAATCTAGATATCCTCCTCCCGCGACCCCACCGCATTCCCAGAGCCGTGAGTCCCCCGTCTTCTCCCAACTACGCAGGTGATCTAACACCCCCCAGCAACAACGTTAAACTCGACCGTCCACTCGCCTCCTATATCCAATGGGGCGACGGCCCGCACCTGTGCATAGGAAAGCAGATCAACATGATCCAATCCATGTGTCTCCTCAAAGTCATCGGGAAACTCAACAACTTCAGACGCACCCCCGGCGACGAAGGGAAGCTGAAGGCGCTCACGAAACCCGGCGGCGTTAAGCTGTATATGAGCCCTGATTGGGCGACTTATGGGCCTTATCCTTATTGTATGTTTGATCCCTGGATGAAGTGGTGAATACGGCTGATGAGGTGTAGGTATGAGGGTACAGTTCGATGGACCGCTGCCGGGTCAGGGTTGACTAAATGGTCCGAAGGAAGAGGTGAAGGAGAAGGATGTGGAGAGGGAGTGGAAGTGGAGTGTGGTTACGGTCGGGTTCGGGTTCGGGTGCGTTTTGGGCGTTTGTTATTTTGGATGGGTGAAGGGACGGATGGTGGGGTTTTGGGGGTGGGGTTGATGATGTGTTTTTTTTGTAGTGACGATGTGATGCGAGTATTACTACTGCTACTGATGTGTGTTCGGTATGTTCGGTGTGAAATTTATCGTGCTTCTAATGTCACTCGAAGTTGGATTTGAACCAAATATTGCATGATAGGTCTCTGCCATCTTATGGCCGGAGATGACTCTCGTATGGCCGGAGGTGAGTCTCGTATGGCCGGAGGTGAGTCTCGTATGACCGGAGATTGCTGTCGGCCTGAAGGGTCTATACATAGATGCGTACGCACGCATTCACACTTGTACT
>Ga0307515_10000956_pt1 | contig 65944 bp, 48 predicted proteins | sample 17_EM_MG_FD_194513 | JGI IMG/M metagenome (GOLD analysis project Ga0307515, IMG submission 194513) | Populus trichocarpa ectomycorrhiza microbial communities from riparian zone in the Pacific Northwest, United States - 17_EM | ecosystem: Host-associated > Plants > Roots > Unclassified | place... | reverse complement strand
CCCGTCGCCTGGGCGACGGGTAGCGTGTAATTCTCCGTCAGAGGGTACGAGGTTCCGTCAGAGCCGTCAGAGCCGTCCGGAACACCCGGGTGTTTCAGACGGAAACTAGGGTTGTTGCTGATGATGCCTCTCGGCTCGCAATTCCAGTATCCTTGTCATCGATTCTCCCGCTTTCAATTTGGTGATCTATGGTTGCCTGGCTGCCCTCCATGCTTGTTTCTTGCCCAATTGTCGCAGTGGAGTGATCTCTGCTCGCAGCCCAGTTTTCCGTGACATGTCATTCTAGTCCGGTCACGTTTATTCCATCTAACTCCGTATCATCGCCCTGTTGTCTGTCTCTCGCTGCCAGCGTACTTTCCTGTGCTCTGCTTTCCAAAACGACCTCCGAGTCAGATCACCATTTGGGGCAGGAATTCCGGATCAAGCGATCCCACACTGCAGCTTCCATAGGAAGATACGCAAATTGAGGTTTTGTTTCGAGGAGTGTAGGGAGGGAGTAGCCACAGCGAGATAGTTGATTGGCTAGAAACTAAGAAACAAAAGAGAGAAGAAGGAAACAGATGAGATCATGATTGGATGCGTGTCGCAGAGGTGTCTGGATCGTGGTGTCGGATGCCGTCCAGCAAAGGTTATTCAACCTTGTCGATGGAGTGATGCAGAGCCGCAATAACCCTAACCTAGTGACGTGGCCACTCAAATGCGTGGCTTTGTAGTGGTGGGAGCCATTTTCCCTCCACAACGGTACAATCTGGACATGAGCACTGAGCATATTGTAGCTTTGATGCACATATTTGAAACCTCAATGGCATGAAGGACTGGCAACTGCAATGGGGAGGTGAACTAAATGGAGAAAGCTCCCTCAGATGTTATGGTGCGTCTGACTGTACTGCATATGCAGATGACTATAAATCGACAAGTGGACGGGTTATCACTGGTAGAGTAGCAGTTGACTGGAGTTTGAAAATGCAGAAGCCAACTGCCCAGTCGACAACAGATGCCGAATGATATGCCTGTGGAGTAGGCTGGAAAAGTCTGACTCATATTTTACATCCCTTGAATGACAGTGGCATCCCAACTATTCCTGATATGGTCCCTGATTCAAAATTACTGATCACAAGCAACATGAACCAGATCTCCTGGGGAGCAGTGGTCACACTTTGTGAAATCAAGTCCAATCTAGGTACAGATATGGCAGCAGATTGAGAGGTCGGTGTGAGTTGCATACTAACTCCTGAAATGTTCATTGACAATGCCACAAAGTCACTGCCAATGTCTGTGTGATTGAAGCGGAGTGCTCTGATGTGATTGATCAGAAACGGTCTCAGACTTGGTCTCACATTTCATTTGGCATGTAGTCCTGGGATTGCACTTCGAAATGGCATTTGGTATGCCATCATAAAGTACATTGATTGCTCTTGTTTTTATGAGGATATTCACAACAATCTTTTGACCTCTGTACACCTGTAGTAACTGGTTTGTTTGAAATGAACATGATGGCCATTCTGTAGGAGTATTTGTGCTGATTGGGAGTATCAATATTACTCTGCAAAGAACTATGATGTTACATGGTTCTTGTGTAGTTTGTGCCATTACAACTCGATCGACCTTAGGTCAAATCACCATTTGTCTTTGCACTATTATATACCTGCATAGTGGCCTATGCATGCAAACAGTGGACTACATGAGCATCCGTCATCATATGACAGCAGTGTATGCAGGACAGTCCCACTCCAGCGTTTAAATATTTGGAGGAACTGAATTAGAAGAGCTCAAAGACAGCTACGAGAGCTTGGAGATTGTAACCCTATGCTTTGGCGTATCAGGTGGACTACTGGCAGCTATGATTGATGTCAACAAATTGGAAGATCCAGTGTAAATAAGTCGCTGCTATGGCACTGTGATTTGTATGACATATCTTGCCACGTAATTCTGCATATTTACTCACTTAATGTGGTACACAACTGTGCCACCAGATTATACATTTAAAGCCAACTGTATGCATACTCACCTTGAAACAATATTTGATTTTTGAGTTATAGGATACATTTGTCCCATGACAATATACGAAATGTACCCTAATTGTCAAAAATACACCACCTGACAGAGCCAAACTGCCTGCATGGTGTTTTGATGATCGCTGGTACACTACACTTTCTGAGAAAGTTGTCAGAGGATAGTTTGTATATTCTAGTACATTTGCAAGCACAGAAAACCTATGACTGACTCTCTGCTGAATTTCACCTATTCTCACCCGGCAATACTTTGCCCTTCAGGAGGATGGAAACTACCATAGGAGGGTTTGTGGTGATGATGGAAATACTACTGACATGGAAGATAACATTCGTCAGGGTCTGGGCAGCAACATCGGAGAGCCCAAGTGGAAGCCCACCTCACAATCTGCAACTGCCACTATGTGGAAGAGGGTGGAGGAACTGTGAGAGATGCCAAACGATACTATCCTACTAAATACCCAACCATGCTTGAGGATTACTGAATCGATGGAGGTGAACCATGAGTACCAGCGAATGTCCATTAGTCCAGCAAAAATGAACATGAAAATCTTCAATATAATCTCTCCTGATCTGGATGGTGGCAGAGCCAATGAGCTCGATAACTCTCCCAATCCATCACAGTCTAACTTCCAGTTGCATGGTCACATATTCCTCCTTGGAGATACCAACATGGTTAAATATCCAGCAGGTCCCTGCCAAACAGGAATAGTCATCTGGATGTGTCACTGAGACAGGCACAGATGGGTGACCCAGAACCCTGCATTTGAGACTGAAAGTGACACTCAGATGCCTGTTTGCATGACTTCGAGGCTTTCTTGTAAGCCATGCTGATGATGAAAGGTAATGTTCACTGCAAATTTAACAAAGCAATGCAGTGATTCACCAACTATCACCAAAGAATGCCGGACATGGTGAAAGTCTACTCGAAATGAATCAAAGCAACATGCACAGCCAGAGGAAGTCACTCCCTGGACAACCAGATACTCTGTGATGTCACTTGGGGCCGACTATGACCAGAAATGACATTCAAAAATTAGCCATTAACCTCAAGCGACAGCATATTCCACAGCATCAAAGAGTGCATTGAATGAACTGCCAATACAGAGTTCATGCCAGATGGCAAGCAGCCACTGCAGCTAAAGTCAAACCAACGGTGAAAGCAGTACACAGAATCAGCTCAGCAAGGTGGCCAGAATCACAACTTCTAACCATCTATATCTTTGCAGCTTCAAGCAATGAATGCTCACAATTCAAAATCTGACAAGGATGATATGTGTTCCCCCTCACCTTGGGTCACACTGTAGCTCTATCACACTCTGAAATCTGCAGAGAAGTGCATATGCTGTAGGTGACCCAAACATCAAACACTCTGATATCCAAAATGTACATGCAGCTATCTTCCAGATAGCATCACTCCTCCAGGAGATCGAAAACCTAGTCATTGTTATGGGGGTGCTTCCACCTAAGCACATCCACTTATACTCAAGTATCAATAGATACAATAAGTAAGTACTAGGTAAATGGCCATAGTTCTTATCGTAATTTCTTATGGGTATCTCCAGACCCAGTGTATTGGAAGTCTGTAGAGATCGTATTCGCAAAAAGGGCAGATGAATATAGTCATATCAGATACTACAAAGTATATAGCAACTAAATCGTATTGTGGCATGACACAATATTGACAATCCATATAAAGTCAATCCTGACAACTAATTAACTTCTTTTTGTATATCTGTATACTCAATCCCAGTGATTAATTAATATCTTATTGAATATGTGTATAATGAATCTCGGTGATTGATTAATATCGGATTGTATATTTGTATAATTATTCTCGGTGAATAATTGATATGATATTGTAAATTCATTCAATCAATCTCGGTGATTAATTAATATCATAGTTGAATATTGGATTAAGTAATCTCGGCGATCAATTAATATCAAATTGTACGTGCATATAACTAATCTTGGTGATTAATTGACATTGTTGAATCTTCAATTATCTCCTTGATAAATCTGGCATCCAGATACTACCGGCAATATTACATCTTACGTGTAAGCTCCCTCCATGATCAATTCTCTGCACTGAGGATGGTTGCATGTTATTCCTCTTTCCTTTGAAGTTTGATTTCCAAATTCATCTGGTAGTTTTTTGTTCGACGGTTCTTGATATGTAGTATTCTGACCCACTTTCCGTGAATGTGTCGTATTTAATTTCGTCTGCTTATTGATTCGGTGCCTAAGAAGCAATTTCTCTCGAGAAGAATGTACCGCATGGTCCGAATCAAGTTCAAGATCCAGCAGCGGAATATAGGATTCCAAAACTAATACTTCTTCGGGTACTTGATTTGTATTGGTGTTACTACAAAAATTATGACATAATCTGAAGGGAATATCTGATAATGGTGATTGTAAATTAATATCTCAGTAAACAGGATTATACTTGCCAGCCAGCAAATACACTGTGCGGCAAACAACTGCTCTTCCGTTTCGAAGCGATCCAGTAATTCAAAAATAGCACACATTCTGATGTCGTACTCGTTATTGGACGTATGCTCAACCATGGGGTGGGGGAACCACGTATAATCCTGATAGATAATCATTATATATGTAGTAATAATAATAATATTAAGAACTGAAAACAACAATAACATTTCAGCTTTGTTCTCGCAGGTAGGTGTCTTTCGTGCGTGTGGGGCTCCCCTTCTCATTGCCGTAACGATGTGAGCTCTTTGTACGTGAATCCTTAGTTCATGCTTGACTTCGGAATCTGAGTAAGACATAATGATTTGAATGATAGCTTATTGCGGAGAACATCTTAAGTGCCTCATTGATATTTCCACGAGTTCTGTTTGGATATCCTGTTCATGCATATGTGAATTTTCGACGTTATGTCCCCCTATAGGGCCATCCTTATGATTATGATATGAAAAGGCACCACTGCCAGCTCATAACTTCAACTTTGACATCATGCTTCCCGATTTATTCAGTAGTTGGAACAATGATGATCAATTGTTCAATCAAAGCTTTATTGCAATATGTTTTAATAACTGTTCATTATTAAATACCTCACTTTTAATCTGGCTATTCAGCAGTGCTTCAGACATTTCTATTGGGTGACCAACCGATACTCTGCCAATGCAGATGATGAAATGTTCGTGACGTTGCAATGCATCTTAACTCAAATCAATGGGCCGGGTTGCTTATGGCCTCTTATCTTCAGCCGATGTCAAGAAACCCTCGGACACAGCATGCTGAAGTCTCGACCTTCCGTAGACCGGGGAGTGCCGCAAGGTGTACCCACCGCTCCCTGCATACGCTTGCAGATCCCTCTTCATTGCATTTTGCTTATCGTTTGCTGCACATGTAATTCTGAGTAATCGCAACTTAACTGTGTGTAGTCCTGCTAGATAAAGTACTGTAGGTGTGGCCAATAATTATGTCAACCTCTGCAGGGTTTTCACTTCCCAGTAATGGCGATATAATTGCATCATCATAACTGAATCTGCTAGTCAGGGTGTACCTATCACTAATTGATTGACATGTGGCCCAAGTGTAATCCTGCTAAAGATCACTTGGCTGACAAACATGATGTCGTGTTCTTGCAGTAGGTGTTTTGCATACATACTACCGTAGTTGTAGCCGCATGCACCCACGGCGATCCATTCATGTATCATTTCCACTGCTATGGGAAAACCCCTAGCAGTCATTGCCAATACTCCATGCCTAGTCAGCAACAGATCGTTAGCTGACTCAACCGAGTACCAGGCTCCACAACAGACGATGCATGAATCCAAGTGTTGGTTACAGTCATTGGTTATAAGGGAGTTAATGGCAACATTACAGGTAAATCAACTACATCAGTGTGCTCCCTGGCTGGGGGTTGTCTCACAGTGCCCGAAAGCTCTCATGTCAAGAAAACATATGCATTGACTAGCAACACCAGAGTCATCACATTTTGGCCAGGAAGTTCAGATATGTGATAACAAGAGAGTATTGCAGCACATTCAAATACATGTTTATTGTCGCACTACATACATTTCCAGGGCTCCACAACTTCTGACAAGACAAGGGCATGCGCACTAAGCAGCAGTTATCATAATTTACAGCATCCATGTCCAGGTGATTGTGAATGTGATGGAGAGCTGCAAGCCAGGGTTTATACTGGAGTATATGGATCACTTAGTCACGGTTGAATGACCAGGGGTGCTGTTCATCCTACTGAGGGCACATCCTACTGAGGGCACATCTTAAACTACTGTGATTACCAAGGTTCAAGAGCAGCTGGCAGGGAATCAACTGCACCACTGGTTGATTAACTTCTTTATGAATCGTCAGTGGCCAAGCGGATGTCCACAAAACAGATATGATAGTACAGCGGTAACGAGGTCAGGATGCTGCATGTCCGAACTTGCAGGCTTCAGATATTGGCAGGAGTTCGTGAGTGATCATCATGAAGTCAAAGATCACTATGGATCCCGATTGAACTGCAATCAAAAGTGGTCACTGGAGTTCTACTACAGACATTGAAATACTTGGGGCAACTGCAATCCATAATGGCTCAGTTAGCAACCAAACCTTCAATAACTTCAACCTATCACTCAAGGAATGCAGTGGACTGCTGGAAGCTACAACGGAGGTTACCACTTTGTATAATCCTGGTGACAGTGAAACTATCAACCCCAGTGCTGGAAAAGCATTCAGGAAGCAGCAGAAGCATGTGTGGCTGTAGATTGTCCTGGGATGTTGTGATGACTGCTTCCAGCTCCCATGGTCACAATTCAAGGTTGCTGGACTAGTGGGCTTCGGCTTGATCCTGGTAGACATAATTGATCTGCAATTCCCTGGTTTCCTTGTCTTGTTATCATCAAACATCCCCAATGAGAATTTAGAGATATCGATTTATGCAGCGATGCTACAAGAGGTACTGAGCCTACTAATGATAAAGGTTGTATCGGCAGGAGATACAAGAACTATGCGTACATATTCAGCAAGCATTGAGCAGAGACTTGTGAACCGCACTGGCCAATTGAGCATGCAGTGGGACTGGAACCTGACTTCAATGTAGTATCTAGCTGAAACAAATATCTTTCAGAATTTGAGTTATAAAGTCTCGAAGCCTACATTGAAACAAGCCTTGCAAACAGTTGTACTCAGTAATCATCATCACCTGCATTCCCACAGATCAAATTTGTAAAGAACAATGATGGCAGACTGTGGCTGAGTGTGAAACACCAAGCTCTCAATGTATACACAATGGAGAACTGAGATCCTCTGCAATTAATCTTGGTATTACTTGAAACATTGCATGGAGCTTGGCACTTCATAACAGTTGATGGCAGGAAAGCCTATCACCTCAACAAAAGCAAGTAAGGTGACAAGTACAAAACCGTGATTTCCATATGAAATAGGCTGGCCCAGTACCAAGTCACACAGTCTGGGCTGATGAGTACACCGGATGCTTGTTCAGCTCGCATGGGCAACTCTTTACGGCTGTATCATACTGACCTTGGTATGTTTTGTCATAATGATGGACTGATCTACTTGACCGAGATGGAGGAGCGCAAAGAGTACTTATAATCAGTATTGGAATGACTATGAGAATTTGGTATCTGAAGTGAAGACAAAAAGAGCCATGTTAGAATCCCAGACGTTGGATTTCCCACTTTGATATTTCTGCTGATGTTGTCAGCCTTCAGTTGGACCGTATATCCGAAACTGTGGACTGGCTGGCCCCAGTGTCTGTGCTGGTCATGCAGATTCTTCTTAGATTCATGAAAGTCTACCAGTTTTTTATCCGTTAGTTTTCATTGGAATCATCACCAATAGCAGACCAACTAATGAAATCAGAGATTTCGAGGGATTCTAAACAGCTTCTGCGAGAATTGACTTAGGATGCAGAACTCAGGTTCCAGCAGTTGAATAGGTGCTTCGCTGCTACACCCATTCTGAATCATTTTGAACTGGCACAGACCATTATCCTGTCAACTGTAGCAAGTGGCTTTGTAATCACCATCATTCTCAAACAGTGGGATGGGTTTTATATTCTCAGCCTGGTCAACTTCCACTGTCAAAAATACTCTAGTGTGAAACAGTACTATCATATGTCGAATCAGTAGCTCTTAGTCATCATGGATAGTATAGCATTGTGCTGGCACTACACTGAAGGAGTGAATGATAAGAACTGTATACAATGCAACTCCAAGGACCACTAATGCAGACAAGGATCAAATGTGTTCTCATGGCAGGAGCCTGGGTAGGCAGAAAGTATTATTTTGTATCTTTTCGTCATGGAACAACTGCACTGTAAGCAATCCTCAGCTGACATACTATTAAGAAGGTCCAACTATGAGATCGGTTGTGAGTGACTGATTGAATTGCATCTTGCCATGCTATCGGCGACCATCATCACCAAACCACATCATTGCCTTCTGAAGATTGTCCAGACAGTCTAGGTGTATTACCTGGTAGCGACAAAGTGTGAACATCCTTGGTCAATGTGTCCATTGCAGATCAGATTCAACAAAGATCAATCAATGAAGCTCTGACCAATGCAAGGAGAGTAAATGTACACACAGTACTGAGCAGTTGAGCGACAAGCTATTTCCAAATCAGTACTGAATCTGGACACTGTAGAGCATGGAAGACTACTGAACTCATATGATGAGATCCTTATTTGCCTGAGAGGGAGTCAGGGATACAGATGTGAGATGCTGGTTGACAGTTGTGCCACTGAATCAAATTACTGCATCATGCACACTAAGGACTCCACATGCCACTGTCAATGACATCACATCCCTTGGAGGGAGTAACCATGTATTTCTTTATGAACATGCCCGGGTAAATGGCATTTGCATACACTAGGGTGTTGTTAATTATTGACCATATTGCTTCAATGGCAAACAACCACCCCTTCAGAATGGACAGTGACATGCCAGGGCTAGCACAAATGTTTTTTGAACACATGATCTGCAAACATGGTGTACCAGATAATATCATCACCCACTGTGGCATGGAGTTTGCAAGTCTATTGTGGGACAGCGTTTGCTGCCTCATTGAAATCAATTACCAACTCATGACCACAGCGCACTCACAAGAGGATGGTGATACCAGGTGGCTGAATCAAATGCCGGAGCTATATCTCTGAGCATTTGGCCTTAACCAGTTGCATAACCTGGTGAAACTGTTACTGCTGGTGGTTTTTGAGACAATAATGCTATCAACCATGCCACGTCGGGAAAAGCCCTGGTGCAACTATCACAGAAATCTTGTATCCCTGTTACCATTTTGTGACTGTTATTTACTATAGATTTTGACTGCCTACCTTGTACTTTGGCAAATAGGGATGTGTTATGGAAATTTTGTGTGAGTGTTACCATGTGTAATATTGAATTACAGAATGGAGCAAATTTCTCATACTGCATGCATTCTATCAACCCCCATTTTTCAATCATCACCTCCACCACCATCGCTATCACCACCATCACCATCACCACCATTGGATATTTTACTCTTAGGTTATTCCTCCATCAGGTGTATGTATTACACCCCTGCCAACTCTCAGCGAAGCCAGATCCACCGCTACTGCTCCCAGCAAAGCCAGATTGTCAGAGGTAACAGTGAGCATGTTAGTGCGGTGAGACAAAGCATGTCAGAGTTGTAGAAGCAAAGCCAGATCAAAAACTACTCGCCAGCTCATAGCAAATTCAGATTCACTGCTACCAGCGAAGCCATATCCACTGCTACCAGCTTGCTCGCGGCGAAGCCAGATCCACTGCAACCAGCGAAGCCAGTTTCACCCCAACCAGTGAAGCTGGATCCACCACTACCAGCTTGCTTCCACCAAAGCTGCATTGTCAGAGAGGTAAGAGTGAGCATATCTGAGCAGTGAGACCAAGCATGTCAGAGTTGTGGGAGCTAAGTCTGATCAAAAGCTTCTTGCCAGCTCATAGCGAATCCAAATTCTGTGCTACCAGCGAAGCCATATTCACTGCTACCGGCTTGCTCCCAGTGAAGCCAGATCCATAGCTTCTTGCCTGCTCATAGCGAATCCAGCTTCTCTGCTACCAGCAAAGCTACATCCACCCCTACCAGCATGCGTTCAATGAGTCCAGATCCACTGCTTCCAAGAAAGCCAGATCCACCGCAACCAGCGAGGCCAGTTTCACCCTTACCAGCAAAGCCAGATCCACCACTACCAGCGTGCTCCCAGCGAAGGCAGTTTCACCCCGACCAGCAAAGCCAGATCCACCGCTACCAGCCTGCTCCGCGCAAAGCCAGATTGGCAGAGCGGTGAGAGTGAGCATTCCACCGCTACCTGCTACCTCCCAGCAAAGCCAGATTGTCAGAGAGGTGAGAGTGAGCATTCCACTGCAACTAGCTTGCTCACAGCCCACCCAGAGTGTTAGAGACGTGAGAGTGAGCCAGTCAGAGCAGTGAGACCAAGCATGTCAGAGCTTTAAAAGTGAGTAAGCAAAGCCAAACCCACCCCTACCAGTGTGCTTCCAACAAGTCCAGATCCACTGCTCCCAGCTTGCTCCCAGCGAAGTCAGTTTCACCCCTGCCAGGTTGTGCCTAGCGATGGCAGTTTCAACCCTACCAGTGAAACTGGATCCACCACTACCTGTGAAGCCAGTTCCATTCCTACCAGTGAAGCCGGATCCACCGCAACCAGCTTGCACCCAGTGAAGCCAGTTTTACGCCTACCAGCGAAGCCAGATTGTCAGAGAGGTCAGAGCAAGCATGTCAGAGTGGTGAGACCAAGCATGTCAGAGCATTAACAGTGAGTATGTCAAAGTTGTGAGAGTGAGCATGTCAGAGTTATAGGAGCGAGCTTGTCAGAGTCATGAGAGTCAGATTGTGTGCTTGTGCTTGTCAGTGATGTCCAACTGATCATGTCAGAGTTGAAACAGTGCATGGTACAGATGCAAAAGGAGTTGTCAGTAGCAAATAAATGAGCAACTGATGAATATGTAGTATAATGCATGAGTTGTGGTATATAATACATCTGGTACAGTTGAATTACAGTAATAATTCAGTTGTTCTATCTGCAAATTACAGGAATATGATGGGTGAATTCCTGGTGTATTATCGGGGGTTACAGGGAATGGCTCTGGGGTAGTTTGTATTATTTGGTGTTATCAGTGTTACAGGAGGTTACTGTAAGCTATATGGTCTATGATAGATTACACATAACAGAATTGCTGTTTGCTGATGGATGCTGTTGATACCATGCTCGGTGATCTACAATTTATCCTGTACAATGCCCTTCAAGCTGCCCATGGTGCCCAAGTTCTTACCACTGGTGCACACAGACTTGTGAATGACAGGTATGGAAGAGACTCAAAGAATACTCCAGGGCAACTTAATCAAGGCATATATGCGTCAAACAATATATGCAGGCAGAGAAAAGATATATTTTGTAGTCAAAGATGAAGTATGGCTGTCATCTATAATCTAGCCAACTTTCAGGCCTTCCCAGCATCATGATTACAAGCACACTGGACATTCAATGTTATGTAAGATCATGAATACGAATGCCTCCAAAGTAGCCTTGCCGAGTTCCACCTGGGGTTACAATGTTTTTCACCTATTGTTTCTTGACAGTTATACCGCACCAATCATAGGACAATTATATATAGAACAACATCTGGAAAGAGTAGAACAACCAGAGGAATGTAAAGTCGACAGTACTGTTGACTCCAGGTGTTATGTTGGGACGCTGTATTACCTTAGCCAATGGGCTGGCTACATCCAGATACACACAAGCTGGCAATGGGCAGAACATTTTGAAATTGAGCACGGTCTGGTTGAGAATTTAAAATAAGAGCACCCAGATCAGACATGGGAGTCAAGTTGCAGTGCACGATACTGGAGAGTCGCAGGATATGGATGCAGTTTGAATGATACATTTATACTCAAATTGCTTGATTCTCTGCTGATTTCTTCAGGTTTGATCTTATCCTGGTAAAAATGCTGTTGGTACTGGTTATACCACCTTTGGATTTCAGTCAATAAGAGGTGTAGTTTCTCCATCTGCAGAATCCACACACAGGGTACCATACAGAACTCCTTGGTGGTGGGACTGATGGGTTCATACTATTGTATATGCACAATGATTGTTTCTGTCTTGGTTTTCTTGTTCTTCTCATCTTTTGAATTGATTTTGGCAGCCCTGGAGGGGTGCATCTTGGGATGAAGATGAATTACAACTGATACATGACCTAAGATCAGGTCAGCATCAGGGTTTATAGGTTGCTGCGATAGCACTAAAATCTGTATGGACTATCATACATCTTGTGTCCCTCTATATATTTGCTCCCTTCCATATACAACTGTACCACTATATTATTTGAGTGCAGTCCAATGTAGGCATACATGCCTTAACATTTTGCTAAAGATATGAACTACAGAAATTTAATAATTTGTTATCCTACAGTTAAATCAAAGTGTAATACTGTCAGTGATTGAATGGATCCTTGAAAGTAGTTATCGATATTAATCTTAGCTTAATATATTTTTCATCCATGTTGTATAAACTTTTATTGAGTTATCATAACTAGACTTTGTATATACAACATGTTAGTGTAGTCTTGAATACTCAACTACTCTTGCATTATAACATAGTCCATGGTACTATAAGACTGCATTCCAATACAGACTGAAAATATTCTCAAATAGTGTGATTTGGTTTGAACCAAAGATTAAAACCACTGATTTCATATTTCCAATGCTACAGAATCTCATAGCAAGATATATTGTAAACAAAATGTATTTTGAAATGACTGCATACATCCCAGGAAAATAGTGGCTCAATATTCTTGCCAACTTCTCAATTCTGACTTTCCCACGATCTCGCAGCTGGATAGATTGATTATATACATTTCGCCTAAAATAGTTGTACGGGATATATTGAAGTAGCAGTACGAGGTGTTATCTGATTACAGTGATCAATATTATGTCACTTTTAAACTGCAGGATAAGCCAATCTTCAAATAATAGTCAGGTTCTGTATAACTCTCATTCAATTGAAGCTACTTGTTGACATCCTGAACTTTATTATTTCAATGAGACTTTGGGTATATTTTCTCAATATGTAGTTACTGTTATATATTATTGGTGGTTGTGAATATCTATTACTTTTACTAATTCACTGAAAATTATGGCTACACCATTGAATATAGAAATATCCAAAGTGCACCATCAATGGTTGGATGGTATTTTGAATATTATTATATCTACTTTTCTTTTATAATATTTTCAAATTTACAACATACAATTTAAAGTTGATTATATATTGATTCAACACAAATAGCCAGATTGTATACATCTCTGCCACTGTCCAGGTCGTTGAATACATCTTACCCTCTATTCTAAGTTTTGTTGTTTGAATAATGGCAGCATACTAGTGTATCTAAAATTTCTGCCAATTAGCTCAATTGGTAACATCTAGTACCTGGTATTTGCGATATGGATATATTATATAGTGCAATTCTTCAGCTGAGAATAGATAACCTTGGGGATTGTATGCACTGAACATTCTGTATCATTTTTTCAAGCAAGTTCTAACATAATTCTTTAATTTTTTCTTGCTTTATTCTGGGATACCTAATAGTTTATATATTTTCTTGCCATTACTTTTTATGCTGTACATTCTTTGAATGTCAATTCAGCTATAATTCAGCTTGAGGTTTTCAACTATTTGCTTCCAAATCTAAGGTAATTAATTTCACAAATGCTCATCAACTGTGGCAACAATAGAGTATAACCTGATATATTTCCTAAACATACACTATACAAGGCAAAATGTTCACAGTACATCCTCAACAACTTTGAACAGTTGGTTAGAGTATCATGGCTAACTAAGGTATCCAGGGAATCAACACAATATCACATGAGTACCTCTTATGAGATTGTATGCACATGCCTCCACTGGATATTTTCAGTCTTTAGATGAGATTACTATGATGAGTCAATAATTGGCAGTCAGTATTTAACTTATTGTGCTAATAGTATTTTCCCTTAATACTCTACTCTCTATGTAACAGTAACTAAATATTAAACATCACCATTTTGGATGTTAAATTGCAGACCTAAAGTAGGCGTGAAATGGATACTATATATTTCTTACATATATGAATTGGTGGAGAATATCATCATGATCTTCACTGAGTACGAGAGCAGCTAATGCAATTTGTCAGATTGGTACAACAAGTACATCTTAAGCAGCTGATAATTTCAGAACACATCCCAAACTAAATACAGTCCAATTGTATCCATCATAGTGATATTCTATCATATCTATATGTTATAGTCTGTCTTATCTCATTTTGTGTTATGAAGCCATTATTAGTTGTATATTTCAATAGTCAACACTTAGGTATTGCACACATCTAATATTATAATATAAACTTGAGTCATTGTAATCTATACTGGATAATCCCCTATCCAGACAACAAGTAATATATATCATCCTTTTTGAACGCTTTCTATTTAGTCACATTCAATTCCTGGACTCATTAAAACACCATTCACAATACTGCCCTAATTATTTCCATGACCTTAGTCATTCGATTGCCAGGATTTTCCATATTTTTGAATATTTATATTTTCAATTTTACCCGTAATGAGACTTTATCCTTGAAAATGTAGTGGATATCATTTGAATATTTCCTGTAGTTAATACAATTCTCCTGTAAGCTTACTAATCAATGAATTTTTGAGGTGAATTCTGTCAGCTGTATACTCAATAGAAACAACTATTCCTCCACTATGCGATGCATCTTTGTATCTAAATATGAACATATGGTATATGACCTGAATTGTTGAAATCGACTAAAGTGTATATCTGTTCTTTGTTGAAAATGGAAGTATACATCAGATGGAGGATGAATAATAATCTTTGCACTTCTCCGAAATATTCCAGAGGTCTAAAACCAGATAGATATTAAAACTGTCATCTATCCTGCATTCGCTGTAAAGTCAATTATTCGGTATAGTAAGAAAAATTGGAAATTCACAAGCATTATTGTCAGATGTTAGTTTGAACTATTTGTGTTAAAATATCATATTACAATGTATTTGTAATTTAATGTGATGGCAAATTAAATCCATTGACTAAAAGCAGTGTACCAAGTAAAAGGGGTATTAATGTTTTCATTCTTCTGAGTATGTATAATGCTAGTTGTATAATTCATTTACGGTACTACATATTTAACTCCAATTGCTATCTACTTCCACTACCCTTTGGTACATTATGAATCTTACTGGGTCTATTATCCATATATAATTTGTCTTCATTGAGTTTCAAGTACCTTCTGTTGCAGAGTCTTTAAACAGATTTTAATCAGGTACAGTATCTGCTGGATGAACATTACACATCCAATTTAACAATATTCTTCTCAAAATCATCTTCCTGAATTAAGTTATAGTGGTTCCGGATTACTGTACTCTTCCTATGTCACTATAGAATTGCATAACAACTCCTTATTTACAAAGATTAGATAATAATGTAATTACCTAGATGGATATTATTGATTAATCTTTGACTCCTTTTGTAGATACTATAGGTTGAGTCAATTCAATGGAACTCAACCATCTGGGAGGACATATTGATTTGTTGCCGAGCTCTACAGTTCTTACAAATGGTGATTGTTTAGGGGTTGATAATTGTTGCAGACACTGAAAGTCTCAGTGGAATGCTGAATTATTTGAAACTTATGACCAGTTAGCTTTGCAATTTTCTGGCAGCACCGGGAAAAATGACCTTACGCAACTCCTAATGCAAGGGGAAGCTGTTTTAGCGATGTCAATCTGTAGCATGTTTGGCGAGTGGCACTATAAGGTTCTATTGACCTGGACTTTGACCTGATTATTATGATATGCATTTGATTATGTGTGCTCGGTACTCTGTATCATGCTGCATTCAACCAAACTGCCCAGTACACTTTGTTGCATGCTGCAAGTACACTCTGAACTACACTCCCAGCCTGCTTGACTTATGCTTCCAAGTAAGCTCTCAAGATGCTACCAAGTACACTCCAAGTATGCTCCCAAGTACACCTCCAAGTGTGTTCTGAAGGGCACCTGTACATACTCCCAAGGGCGCTCCCAATTGCACTCGATGGGACACTCCCAGCCTGCTTGAATGTACGCTCCAAAGACACTCTCAAGCCCATTCCCAATTGCACTCAATGACACCCTCCGAGGCTACTTGAATATACGCTCCCAACTAAGCTATCAACACACTCCCAGGTACACTCCCAGTATCCTTCGAAGTACACCTCCAAGTACGTTCTCAAGTACACACCCGTGCATGCTCATAAGGACGCTTCTAATTTCGCTGGATGGCACAAACCTAGGCTGCTTGGCTCAATGATTCCAAGTACACTCTCAAGAGGCAAGACACTCCCAATCTCACTTGACCGTAGGCTCTGATGTATGCTTCTGGGTACTCGATCCAGAGGATTTCTGAGTTCCAGGCGCCAGGCACCAGGTGGCCACAGGTGGGTGGCAGGTGGAGGGTGGCCGTTAGCGGGTGGCGTATGGTGGCTCAATTCATAATGTCGGCTGATATTATAGAATGACCTGTATTTGAACCTCGGCCAGTGCGATGAGATCTTACGATGCACTATGGTCATGGTGTTGATAATCGCAATCCTAGATTCTCCAGGAGAGGTTGCCAATTGGATTTTGGGGAGAGCAGATCTCTGAGTCAGATTTTCCAGCAGAATCAGCGGTGCACTATCCACCAATTGTGGGCATATGTGTGCGTATTTGGTCCGGGGCTGATGGTGATGATTGCAATGGCAATGATGGTGATGGTGTGTTTAGCAATGGTGATCGTATTGGTGATGGTGCTCATAGTACAAGAAGCACTTAGACAACTAGGTTGGCTACTTCAATTTTAGCATCAAAGCTTCCACTGACTTGAATGCTTATATTAGCCAAAGGTTCTACGAACTCACAGTTTTCTACCACCCAAATCTTCCCGTGGAAAACTGTACTCCTCCCAAAGTGCTGCTGTCTCATGTGCAGCTCTCAAGCATGGCTCTCTCAACCAGGCTCTGAACCAGCACCTCGGGCAGAGTCTCATGCAGGCTCTCCAGCGGCTATCCAAGCAGGTGTCTAAGCAGACTATCAAACCGGCTTCAAAGTATCCTCTCAAGCAGGCTCTCAAGCACCAGCCGGCTTTCCAGCCAACTCAGTACAGGTATAACAGCCAGGCAATATAGAGAGGTTTAGGTCCATCTCAGGCTGCCAGCTGTATATCAATAGATAGGCCCACGCATCAATCTCTACTAATTAAGTATGAATAACCATTGAGTACACATCAGTCAGGGGTTCATGGGAACCTTACCATGAGCTTCCCGTGTGCGTCTGTGCGCATAGTGGAGCCAATAGTCAATTTGCAGTCTTGCCAATGTGTAGTCCTACCAATCAAGTAATGTTTGTTATCGAATTCCAATTTTCTAGTAATTCTTCTTATGTGTCCATCAATTACCTCTGCATTTCTATACTATCCTCCCTATGAAACATTGTCATAATGCCAGTCTTGTATTTTGAGTAAATTATAAGATATTTTGAAAAATAATATTTTTGAATTGTTCTTATAGATATATATGTAGCATATACTGTATGCTATATATATTATACCGTAACAAGTTTCTTCTCTGATATGGCTAATAGGATTCTGATATTAACCAATTAATAGTATTTCTCAAAGATTTTATGACAGTTATATAGCATGAAACTGACAATATAACAACTGATTGAATCATGGAATATTTAAATCTTGGATTGACCGATATTTAGGTGTATAGGTGTACCGGTTACCAAGACCATGATTATTTGGATTACTGATATGAGATATTATCTTGACAATAGTGCTGCTTTCGAATTAGGAAGAATACATATGGTTTTATACGTATGCTATATATGAAATATGCTGTCGCATTGCGATTACTTTTGTACTTGTCAGTTTATAGAAGCAATCTGTGAAAAATCTTTACAGTCCATCTATGACCCTGCACTTGCTAATACATACAATCTAGCAAGCTGCAATTGAACATATATTCTATTATTATAAGTTTAAATCAACCAAAACTGTTGAATATACAGGATATTGTATTTTGCAACTTTGATTTCATAGAACAAAGCACCACCACTACACTGCAAACTTTTCTGATGTAATAATTTGTTCCTCTTTGAAATGGATCAGAAACTGTCCCTATACTTCTGGTCATTCTAGTATCTTGTAATGTAGATACATTATTATTCGAATCTACATTCATATACTGAACTCAATTCAAATATGATGGGAAATATTTGGTAATCTTCAGTAACTACATTAAAACAAAGAATAATAACTTCCAGCTCTAAATAGATTTGTCAATACTTGCAGTAGTTTCGTAGTATTTAATGTTTAGGTAATTTTCTGTTACATTGCCGACAACCACAACTTCCAATTACTTCTTCATATCTTTCTTGGTATTATGTACAATGCCAATCACTCATCCACTACTTCCAGTTAGATTTTGTATCCGTCCTATCCCCCATTACCCCAGCGTGTATGTGATCTGGTCTATTTCAACTCCACTCCTTATTTTACTGAACTTCAAATCATCCTACTTCCATTTTGTGGCAGTGGGCAGCATTGCCCAGGAAATAGCGTGGAATTTGTACAGAATATATATGATTGAACTCAGTATTTCCCACTACCACTGCCAGTTTGCAGTTAAGAGGTACTATTATCTCAAGTACAGTATTATGGCTACCTTAAAGAATTCTTAATATTCTCAAGTGAAGCTTGAGGTTTTGTACAAGCAAGTATTACTATATCTATACAAGTACCAACTTCAGCTAGATGTATAATATGAATGTATGCCTAGTATCCACCCAAGTAGTTGGAAATGACAGTTGGACCTCCAAAAACTGACATTGTGCATTTTTAAGTCATTTCACAATGGAATGAAAAGATATTGAACAAATATTTCAGTAGTTTGTAAGTATAATACCTTAATTAGATCCACAGATGCTGAAGAAAATGATCTAATCAGTCAGCAGCAAATTGAGTTTTTCTTGAATTGGTTAGTATAAAATCTAAATCAACAATGTTTGAGCAAGTCTACAATGTAACTTCGAACTTATGCAGAATATTAATTTATGCTTGGGTATCTTGATTTTATATTGATTCAACAGATAATTAATTGTTTGGAAATTTTGCCCTTTGATGGAAACAAATCACTGGCAGAGTTTGTGGAAGTTAAGGAAAACTGCATATTGATGTAAAATAGATACAGTTACGAATTGATTCCATCAATGTGTATTAAGAAATTCCAAAATATGAATATATGAGTGATTAAAGTTGTATTGAGAAAAGCGACAAGGAAATCAATAAACTGCAACAGAGAGGCAAGATTACACAGAACAAACAATAAAATACAATTTACCGCATTTGACAAACAGATTAATTTTATTTGTAATTGGAGGAATACTCATCTAGATGGAAATGCTTTTCTGAAACAGCTTGATATTGGGATTGCAAATATCAAGCTCCGGAATCGGTACATCTCTGTTGTTAAATATAATAAGAACCTAACTGCACTCTACACTGAGACTTCATAATACATATACTCATCTAATTGAGTTGAACTAGTAAATATATCCATTAGAATAATCATATTTTGCTAGTTGATTGGTAAATCGAAGTTCAGTCCGATATCACAAAGTTATTATTCGTTCATCATATTCTGATTGCATACTGATGATAATCTTCAAGATGTCTGTCCAATCATAAGTGTAGTGAAAGAAGGATATAATTCAGAATTACATAGTAGATTAGCAGAGACAATTAGCAGTAACTGGGATTTTGAAATGTAAATATCATTGATAGAGTGAAGAAACTGTAAATATACAATGGGGGAGAATACTTATAAGTAACAGAAAATGGGAGTAGTTAAATATAAGGAAGAATTGTAGTGATATTGTAAGGTTCTACAGATAGAATAAATACAGATAATTTTGTACTGTTAATACTTGGGTATGTTACAGCCAGTGTGTGAAATTCTTAATATCGAGTGGTTTTCAACAGTACTAGACTTGGAGCTGGTTAGTACAATTGTTATCACAAATACACAGGAGTATTCCAAAACGGGAACACAAAGTTGAAGCCCGGGAGGTATATGAGCAACATGAACTTGGGATAGCATATTACCTAAATACGATCAACTCTGCATGTTGCAATATTGGAGATAACAACAATACCAAAGTTAAAGACAGAGCATTAGGATACAGTTGGTAATATTTGTTGTACATATCTTGTATTCCAAGTGAGAAATCACAGAGTACTACACAATATGTATTCAATTGCAGACAGCTCTGGAACTAAATGGTTGGTACAATATATACATCAGCAACTACCCTAGTTTCCATCTGAAATACCCAGGTGTTCCGGATGGCTCTGATGGCTCTGACAGAACCTCGTAAGATCTGACAGAAAATTACATGCTTCCCGTCCGCCAGGCGACGGGTAGATTTGGAGACCTACCACCTGTACTTTGCACCCGGGATATGGTGACGTATACGCACCACCCGAACAGCCCATGTGTTACACTCTTTACAGGGGCTGCAGTTGTGCTGTTGCTGTTTACACAATGCCTGGCGATGTTTATGCCTTTGTCTGGCCAAGTGCCACAGTTTGCCCCTCGGCTATTGCCAGATATCGGATGCCACACTCTCCCCATGTATCATCAGCTTTGAGATGGTGTCACGTATTAAAATACAGTCTTCGCTTCGGATACATCACTTCCTGTTGCATTTGCTTTGCCATTATCTTATTTTACAGGTTTGAAATATATTGTCCAATCTTGACACTCTCTAGTACTAGGCCCTCAGTCCTCCACATTCTGCATTGATCCATCTTCTGCTTGCAATGCTTCTTCCTCCTCATCCGCATTTGCATAGTTGCCATCGTCGCCCTCATACCCGTCGACATCACTGGATCCCAGGTCACACCTCTCAAGTTCAGTCGAAGCTGGTCATCAGTGGCTGGGGGTCGGGATGGCATCATGCTCGTCAGTTTCGTCACCTGCATCTTCGTAATTGTCGCCGCCCCCTGGGATCCTGACATGCAGTTCATCATATCTGCAATTGTTGTGTATCGGGATGTTTGGGTTAGTGCTTCCGATCCCAGCCTCCTCAAGCACCACATTGGAGGTCACATAGTCAAGAAGAATCGCATTGTCAACAAGCGCTGCTTCTACCCTGACGACCATGGCCGGGGTTGGGTTCTCTGCCTGTTGGATCTGACGCTTGACTGTAGCAAGAGTGTTATTATACATCCTCTGTTGGTAGCTCTCCAGTTGTGTGTTTCAGGTATTCATCAAGAATGTATACATGTCTGCAATGCCAGGCGAGGTTAACAACATGGATCTAATGCAGCGCAGCAGGATGCATCCTGACCACCATCATTGTAGTAGTTGAAGTAGTTCGAGCCATCAGGGCTGTGCACTTTCAGCTTTGACTTGGAAGCTTTCGGATGAACACCTCTGTTCTTTTGCCACACCAGCAGAGCATGGCGCAATGTGGTGAAGATAAACATGATCAGTGGCGAGGGTATATGACTGTCCTTGTGGTCAATCATGGAATTATAAAATCCATCAGCATACATCCCGTGGTTATTCGCCTGATGATGAAATTTGATGTAGAGAAACCCCGGCATTGCTACTGCCAGGAAGTAAAGTGGATGCTGGCCATTCGTTAGCGGCTTTCGACTCTCTCTGTGTTGGATTTGGACCGCGTACACCACCTTCCACAGGCTCTGCTACAGGAAAGAGATACATAGTGTCTGCCAGAAGGGAATCGAAGAATTCCAAAGGCTCTGTGTCGGATTCAAAGCAGTGGAGATCATAAATCTCTGCTATGTTGTCCCTTGCTGATTGCATACAGTGGGATTTAACCTTATCAACTTGTGCTCAAACCTGGTACTGGTTTGAGCATGTAATATCCAATGTGGGCCATTGCTTCAGCATACCACTTTCAAGATCTCCTTTGTGAGTGCCTCAAATGCTATGGACGAAATGTTGTTTCGCTGCATAGTGGTGTACCAGTACTTCACTATTATCTGCCAGTGTGGGGCTTCAGCTAATTCTTTTGCAATGCGTTGCATTGCATAACTTACCATCTCCAAGTCGCTTGCACTCATAAAGGGCCATCTGTTCCACATGTAGAGCTGCAGGAGTCTGCCCATTGCAAATACAAGACGTGCCATGTCTGAATGACCAATTCGATGGATGCTGCGACTGAAAGAGACCATTGATCAGGGTGTAGACACCGCCTCGATTTGCAATTGCCACTGTGTCTGTCTCTGATTCCTTTCTGTAGCTTGGGTTCGGAGTGGATATGTAATGATTGTGCGGGCTTCTGCATTAGGGATGGGGGTAGCTAGGGTTTCAAGACTGCTGAGATGTGTGGGAGTGCTAGCAATGCTGGATGCTGAGCTGGATTCAACACGACACATTGAGTCTGCCTGTGAGATTCCTTCGGGTGCTTGTGTGCTGCGACTGCTTCTACCTGGCGTGGTGGTTCGAGTATTTATTGACTTTCGCTGTGTAGTGGAGAGGGTGGATGTCATGCATTGAGTGATATCCGCAATGCGAGAATTGTTTGGCGAAGATGAGCGGGAACGAGTTCTGACGATGGAATGTACAGGCTACGGTACTCCATCCTGGGGAGGATTCCCTCTCGCCAGCTGGTACAGAAACGCATCTCCTATCCAGGGGAAGTTGAGAATTCCACAAAAGCCCATGCTTTTGTTGATTCTGATGATAAGCAAGACTTTGAACATTTCATACAACCGGAGTCATGTCAGGGTGAGCACTTTTGGGAGGCATAGTCGGATATAGATGTTTGACGTTAAGAATGTATTAATAATTTCCTCTGCATACATGGGCAACAACAGGCAAGGTAGACTCCGATTTGAGCGACCAGGGAGGGATTCGACAAAAAAAGAAAGCACAGTCTAGACCACGCTAGACTCTAAACCGTGACAATACTTGGGGACGAGATCCCTTGACAAGCATTCAATTATGGGGTTATCTGCCATCAGATAGAACTCACATTGAACACAGCATTGATATTAACTGTAACAGCAATGTCTGAAGGTCTATTTGCACCGCTCAAAGGCTGTTTATGCCATCATCATGCGGTTATCACAGTATTGCACTCATTCTCGGAACAATACTTCAAACCATCGATTGTGTATATCTTCAGCTACCCAGTGGAAATCCCCCTGTTCCAGTGCTAACAGCATCGCAAAACCCACACTACCAGATTCTCTATTCTATGACATCAGTTGCATGTGCTTTTTCCACAGCTAGGTGTGTTGGTAGCCCTGTTGAATGGTTGCACAGTTGGGACAACCTGAGAACGACTCAGTTTGCTCCAAGACACATGAGGTCTGAGTTGTAAAAGTGGTGTGTGATGCAAAAGCTATGCCTGGCATTATAAACTTTCCTCACCGCAAGTACTAAATCTCATCTCGATGCTTCTCATTCATGAGGTGCCAGGTGGTTGTGCCAGATGACAGCTGGGCTATTTTGTGGTTGTTAACCAACAAAAGGAACAATATGAATCAAAATTATCATGTCTCACAAGTTGAACCAAGAAATTGCCGGACCTCAAGTATATATATATATTCTTCCCACATACACCTCCATTCTCTTTCCCTCCCGTATTGAACCCTCCGCCAGCATCCGGAACTATCTTGACATCATGTGACTTGCGCGAAACCTCACCTCTCGTTCCAAAACACGCCTGCTAACCTACACAACTTGCTCCATTCCCTCTGGGCTTCCTTCCGATAGTTGAAACTGGATCCTAATGCTAACTCCTCGGATGTCAATTCATGTTCAACTCACCGAGATGGCACCGAAGAGTAGCCGCAAAGGACGAGGGAAGGCAATTGCAAAGGCAAAACTACTGACATCCTGTATAAATCGACAACTGTTGTTGGATCGGGATAATATACAGGGATTCATCTAGGAACACATCTGTGGACTAATACAGATATACAATGTTCACGCCGTTAAGGATGAGCGCGCACGGGACCTCTTTTAAAATATATTCATTCTTAATCCGGTAACGATTCGCAACCTTTCACAATTCCAGCTCATGTGGCTGCACCGCAGGAGCAGGAGTTCGCCATTTCGGCAGTGGTGTGTAGCCTTCCATTTATTCATGGGGCATATGTTTGACAAAACCAGTCACCAAATGAACAATTGGAGGAGGGACAAACCGCAGTTCTTCGGGGATCAAGTCGATCACTCCACTCTGCCGGCACCGAATTGAGGGATGGTTACACAGACCTGGGTGCGTTACTCTTGGTACTGTAGCGATAATCCCAGGGCCAAGATTGACATGCCAAGATGCTCGCAGTACATGCCAGCCAACTTTCTGGCCATTAGACCACTGAATTGCGATGAGATAAATACCCAGGATGATGATGATGAGAACTGGGCAGATCACGGACCGCCGAGTGGTAGAAGGTGCCGTACTGGCGATTGCCATGACAATGATGATGGGGAGGGTGAGGAGGACACGCACAGTGGTGGTGGTAATGGGACTGCGAAAGGGACGGGATCACAGGATGGGAAGGGGACAGGGAAGGCGACTGTGGATGGGAAGGGGAACGGAAAGTGGAAGGGGAAGACAATGGAGGCAGGGAAGGGGAAGGGGAAGGGAAACACTAAAGGGAAATGTATTGTTGAACGAACCCCAGAGGGAGATGATATCTCTCGTGCTATTGCTTTACAGTTGCGGAAGGAAATGTATGAGGCAGACGTGGACACAGAGGGCGAATTACAGGGAGTTTATTTAGATCCCGAAGCATCGCCCGCCATGTCAATTTCCTCAGATGATGATTCCGACTCTACTGAGGAGTTGGTTGGTGAATATGACTCAGAACATGATTTTGATGTGGATATGTGCATTGAGGATAATGTGGACGCACCGTATGGCGGTGATTCAGACGGTGAAGTAGATCTGGAATGTGACAGTGATGATGAAGAGGTAGATGATGAAGACGAGGAAGATGATGAGGACAAAGATGGGGAGGAGGAGGATGAGGATCAAGAGGAGGATGAGGATGAGAATGATGGCAATGAACCTCGGACGATTGGCCAGGGAGAGATGCTAAATCCATTGGCTAACGATGTAGATAGCATGGTAGACGATCAGCCACTCATGCTACCTGAGCAATGCCAGGAGATCCGCGAGCGTACCACACGGAGACAACCTGCAGCACCTGCACCACAGCCATACACCCCAGAGCCTCGCCCATGACCACCAACTCAGGAGACTCATCCCTCTGGTGGGCTGGAGTTTTTTGGCGCTTTTGACTCCGCAAAAACCTCGCCGGGCGGTGCCAACCGTGCGAGAAGTTGAGGCAGCCGGCACCATCTCGGATGTGGATGTGGATCTGCAGTTGCTGTGGGAATCGGCAGGTGGCGAAAGTCTCACCAATGTCACTGTCCCCAATGTTGCTCTCCCTGATGCACGCCTGGATTGCTGAGTGGGCAAAGAGTGAACCAGTCCTCACGTTGTAGAGGAGGCGATGATAATTGGGTTGTGGTTTGGGTCAGGTTCTTGTCTTGTTCGTTTCCTTAGTTCTAATCTAATTATCTCAGTCATCGATTATTAGACGCATCACGAGGTTATTCAATCGCTTAGGGTTTATTCTATTTATGGGTTTTGGATAGGTTTCACTTCATTCATAGTATTATGGGACATCGCGCATGCAGCGTTTTTGCCACTCCTGGCATGTAAGGAACCTCCTTCTGATGGTATTGAGGCTGAATAAATCTCGCAAGTTAGCTGAAAGTATCGTGAGCTAACACCCACACCAGGCTTCCCAGGCCCAGCACCAACTTTTGTCTCTGTCTACAGTGCATACTGCACTGCTCGCATGTCGTGGCAAATGCCAGAGGAGACACCTCCGCATTGCCCAGAATTTTCATGCCGAACGAAGTCCACCTCAGACAGCTGGTGACTTAATCATATCAAATTACACCATCCTGAACACCTTCAAGTTGCACACCAGGACAATCTGAGTATTTGCAGCACGCCCCAACGCGTTGAACCCACTCAGCGTCGTGAATTCAATGCTAACAACCATTCAGTCGAATACTTTGATGCATTTCCTTACATCGAACACGTTGAAGACATTGCAGACTCTGAGTGGCAGCCACCGCCACCTCCTCTCCTGTGGACTGATACATACTCCGGCGCAGGTGCTCCGCTGTGCGATTACATTGCTGAGCAATGGGAACGCGACACTCACGGTTGCTTTGAGTCGAACCATCAATACAATCCTTACTACCAGTTTGCGACGCATGATGAGCACACCTATATCCAGTGTGGGATCAAGATGAAGGGCATGAAGACGTATTATGAGAACGTGCTGAAGGAAGAAAACACAACTCTGCATTTTCCAAGCTTCCAAAACGGGGATGGCATCCAGAAGCTGGTGGCTAGCATGCCAGATAATCAGGTTCTAGGGGAGTGGGAACTACACACTCTTGAGGATATGAGATGGAATGACAATCACCAACAACCTATCAAATACTGCTGTTGAAATATCATCGAAAGCATCAGATGATGGATACGGTAGCCAGCCTATGCCGAGCATCTCAGTTACGCACCATAGCGTTGCTTTAACAGCGATTTGCCACCGAAACACCTCTATACTGAAATGCGCACTGCAAACTCATGGTGGGAGACACTGGTAAGGTGAGATACTCGAGAATAATCACGTGCTAATCAACGTTAAGTCAACGCTCAGAGTGGGGGATACACTGGTTCCCTTGATTGTCATGTCCGACGGAACAAATCTCTCGAATTTTGCTTGCCACAACTCAGAGTGGCCTGTATATATGACAATTGGCAATCAAGTGTCGAAGATCCGGCAGATGCCCTCAATGCACAGCGTTGCAATGGTCGCTGTCGTGCCAATTCTAATCAAGACCTGCAATATTCTACAGTAGCAGCTCGATGAGCAGCCGCAAAGTAACCGAGAGTTGCTAAATGATGTACTAAGGCAGGTACTCTGGCTGCTCACCGATAAACAAAATCCCTGCCCCAAAAGCGAATATAAATATGTTCACAGTGCAAATTGCAACCTGCGGCGTTGCAAACCGGATATAGCAGCATGGCTTGCAGATTGCCCAGAGTATAGCAACCTACATGATCTCATGTGGCATGTCTGTTTCTTGTGCGACTGTCCAAAGAATGAACTTGGAGATTATGTCCCTCCGGACAAGATACACCGCCGGCGGGATCACAAGCAATGTAGAATGCTCAGTGATGGCAACACCATGGCAGCCGATGCCGAAATACCTCCTCCATACAATGCAGATTGGCATGCTTCACCACCTCCAGAAGTGGATTTTCCACTTCATGAAGACACAAGAATGGCTCAACAAGTATGATGCAATCTGGTTATCCGTGCCTGCTTACCATGACCTCACACCAAAATATATGTCACATGAGGAAGTTTCTCAATGGAATGGAAACGAGATGAATGAAATGAGCTGGTAGCCGCTGGGAGTTTCAATCCAGTCTCTATGAGGCGGAAGCCCCACTCAGCGTCCCATATTCAATCACGCAATTGATTGCACACGGGCATTGTGAGAATTCTATATCTGTTATCTATATAAATCTCACAATGATGCAACATTGAGCTACATGGAGGACGGCTTGCGTCGTTTTCACCCCTTCAATGATGTTTTCCTACTCAGGGGAGCCGGCAAAGTGGTGAAGGTGAAAGCCAATACCCTGCGAACTGAACTTGTGAAGAAGCGAATGGTAGACGGGGAATCAAATGATGAAACTTGGATGCCATCCAAGAAGCTGTGCGAGATTAACGCCTGGAGGGATTATGTCAGCCACAAGATAGATGTTTCATGGAGTTAGTTGCCAACTTCGACTTTCCAAAGATCCACTTGATGCCTCATTGGGTCAAATATATATGTCGATCCGGAGCCTTTCTACAGTATGCTGCTGAGAGCCATTAACACCCACATGAAACGGGCCTCAAGGACGGTTGGACTGCCTAAATCACAATTTCAACTACCTGCCACAAATAATCACGTTTCAGCATCGCATTCTCTACTTCACAATCAGAGAGCTCAATCTCCAACCCCTGGCTCAGCGTCGGGAGAACAGTGCTGCCGCCTGCAAATTGCTCCCTTCCGGTGCTGATCTGGTGGCCCCCCGGAGCTCCGTGTCATATGCGAAGCCCGAATTTATGGGACCCCAAAACCGCCATGATCGACAGCATCCTGACACTATGATCAAAGTCTTCGAAGCATTATGCAACAATATGTAAGACGCAATGCACCGCGTGGCACTTTACAGTGGCACATGGGAGTTGATCAAGCATAAGTGTCGTAATAAGACGTATATATCGGATGAACCGCCGCACGCAATGGAACTTTGCATTTCCTATGGTATCAAGGTTGAAGTTGAGGCTTTAGAAGGTGAATCCATATCTCAGATGTGTCGATGCACAAGAAGGCAGAGCTGGCACAGAGGGGATCGACGGAACGACTGGGTGTGGGTAACGCAACTCCCAGGGAGGTATTCTGGCACACTGAATATGCGTCTCCCATGGCAGCTGCAACAACTATTCAAGCTCAAGCTCCTAAATGAGGATCGAGCTTTCGTTGAGTACTGGTTAGCCCTGGCGCTCAAAACAATACGTGAAAACTCGGGTGACTTGGATCCCGTCTCAACATTTGTTCATGTGAGAAAAGCAGTGGCAGCGGTTGCTTTGCCAGTTATCAGCATGGGAAACATCATCGGCTGCACGCACAGAATTCCAGAGATAGCTAATTGTAGTATCACAGGAGACAGACGGAACGAGCGATGGATTTTCAATAGCCACATAGATCTGGTAACTTGGAATAATGTGTATAATTAGTAAAGAGAGAATTGCATTTTCCACGCAGGTAAAAGCAACAGGACGAGAGCCTTTCGCAGCGTCACCAATTGCCTTGCAATCACGATGCAAGTGCATACCCAATGAACACATTTGGATGTATGGTCACAGTTGCCCACAACCCCAGAGTCTCAGATTACAATAGGACACAGATAGATTGAGAAGACACAGTGCAACTTCGATCGGAGGGGGATATGCAACACGACGTGTGGTATTGACGCTGGCCACGGATTCATCTTCTACCGGGGTGTCTCTGATGGCTCTGATGGAGGGTGTCCACTCTGACGGAGCCATTCAGCCCGACGAGATTTTATTTTGCTGATGTATGAGACATATGACATATTCTGATACAATCAAAATGTAGTACAAATCTGTAATGAAGATATGTATTGAATGAAATGCATCTTGATTTGACATTTAAATACCTTGAAGTGGTCACAATGCGAAATTAACTATTCACAACGACCGTATTCAGACTGATACTACGAATTGAGTGATGTGATACCATGAGTCTAAGTTAAAAATATTATGTGAAGATAATTTCGGTATGTTAAATAATGAATGAAAATAATATACAGAAAGCAGAAGATAGAATACTAATCTATACTTATATAGAAAAATCTGTATAATTTAACCTTAGAAATTTCCAGCTCTTGTCAAAGGGTATCAATTAATCTTTCCGGTTATTATCTATATATTTGCTGTAGTATTTAAGCTATTATTAACATGATTCTATTCAGAATAGAATTGAATTTGTTGAATTTTTTTAAAATACACTGTAAATTCTCCACTTACAATAATCAGAAATTCAGTATATCAAACCAGTACCATTTATAAAATATGTTGGTTCTTTTGCAAAATCACAATTTGTATAGAGTAGGACATTTATATTCTGCAAAGTCTATAATAGTTTGTGGAGTTTGGGAATATTTGACATGTTTTATTCGATTATTGAATATTACTCTCAGCATTTGTGTTGCAATGGACAGTGCAATAGGAAGTACACTCCAAATTTCTACCCCAGAGGTAATACACATTCTGGGTACTATGTTTGTGAGATGTAGTGGTAGTTTTTAGATACTATTAAAGATTGATATATCCATAAGATTATTGAATACCAGGAGACTTTGATAATGTGAGTAGTAGTTGAGAGTTTCTTGTGTAGTATCCAAATATATATCATAAATACAACAAATAATGCAACCCACAAGAGGACAGAAATTCCATATATCCCAGTTATCCAGAGCAGGTTGGAATATTCATACTCTGATGGAACTTCAGTATGGTACATTGCAAATTGATGTGGATATGCTAATGATCAGGATGGACTGAATAAATCGTTTGGGTACAGCAGGCATTCTGAAGAATGGCTAGAGTGGGTAACACATGGCGAAAGATGAATACCTATATGGCAATTGAGGTGCGCTTTACTTATATTGGAATTTCCAAATTATTGCAATTATTTCGTGATGAACTGGCATAAGATGTAGCTTGAGGAGACTTCAGTGGATTCAATTCTGCTTTAATTGCTAATTGATATCTTGTAGTTTGCACATAGTAATACACAAAGTGAATATTGAAAATCTCACATGGATAAGATCACAAGCAAGATACTGTTAACTCTACTCAATAAGATTAACAAGACCAGATACCAACCTCTGTCATTGCATTTTTTCAACTTATAGTCCAACATTGTCATTGAAGATGTTTACAATCAATATCAATAATTGCATGTAAAAATAAAGTTCATTTGACAACAATTTGGACATTAAAATACCTATATATCTGCTGCTCCAAATATAGAATTATAGTGATGGTTTAGATATGTGAACAAAACAATAAGCGGATGGTGGTAGTCTTTATCTTACTGTAGCCCACTCCATTGTATCAAGACTATAGTACTGGTAAGTAAATAAGTTGTACTATGAATATATACCAGTAATCAAGCTGGAGTGATATCAACCGCAACATCTGATGTTGTTGAGAATAGACTTTGATCATGACAATAACTATCAAAGAAATCTTAAGGGATAGACAAGTCTAAGTCAAATGTATATTCTGTACTGTCTGATAAATTACTCAAATATTACAGTTTGATGATTATACATCATTGGTAAGTGATAAGAGAGCCATTCAAAGAAATAGTGTATTCGAAGGCAGAATGAATCATGAACAATTGAACATGATCATAATTAATTTTGTTATATAAACAAAGTACTAAAAAGTAGATATATCTCTTTCCCATTATTGAATCAGATACTACTAGCTTCAACAATACTAGTTTGGTCAATAGTTTGCAGAAGCAGGTATGGATAGTATCACAATACAGTGAATTGCCATTTTTAATATGTGGTTTAAATATTCTCTAATGAAAATGAAAACAGTTTTTGAAGCATATGATACTAGAGGACATGGTTTTTGCAAGCAGGATTTATGAATATTAATCAAGAAAGGTGAAACTCAATATATAGCAATTATGCATTACAGATTAATTCAACTGCATAGTTTCTCTCCACAGTGTCATCAAGTCTACTGGTACTGAATGATTTCTCAGAATTAATATATTGAAACATGCTGAGGAATATATGAAGTAATTGTCATGTGTACTGTTGCTTTGATTTGGCTGCCTCTTTGGTTACTTTGAGTTTGTATTATTACAATTACATAACTAAAAACTGTCCTAACTTCAATTATCTATTTCATAGTGCTAAATCTGAAATACATATAGCAAGGTTCAGATTGTGATGTCATAATAAGTCTCATATACACAGGTATAAGCTCTTCTCCCCTGTTTACTAACCAAATTCTCTGAATAAGAATTGTGTAGCTCCGCTATACTTTTCACTCTCAACAGTGTAAACTCCATAAAGAGGGAGAATATTCACTGTACAATGACTAATTAGGAGATTCTAGACTTTGCTTAATATTGATATCACTATCTTATATTCACATCCACTTTACCAAACAATACAAGTATCAAAAGAAGTTTTAAAATAGAATTAGAAATTTCATTTCCGATAACAGTACCTGTACTCAGGAGAGAAGATCTCTGTTCAGCACCAGTGTCTCTTATAATTCGCATTATCACTGCTCAATCTGTAACCAGTATAGAGTCTGTGCCCTCAATAGCTGCACTTGATTGAACCTTGTGCAATCTAAATGCATTCAATTGGCTCATTAGAATGGTCACAAAATTAATTAAGTAATTCAATATCTATTGGAGATATTACAAAGCTGCACAGATAGAATCTGAAAATCATGTCTCTGATTAGCAAATTAAACATTAGACAGAAAATCACCATTGGTTTATTGTTCAACCCCAATTGGGAATGCTTTTGGTATAAATAATGGGATTCCCCTGTATCCTAATCTAATGTAGATTTCAATCATTATACCTGTGTGTGAAATGGACTTCAGTAATTTGATAGCTGTTGTACATAACTGGAGTCTATACAGATATGAACAGATTTGAAAGTCCCCTGTCAGCGTGTTTACCATGGTAACTGAGTAGGTTCTACATATAGTTTGGTGATCAACAGAGATGTGTATAGCCTGCATAATATGGAAAGTATTCACACAGATTGTATATTTGAACTTCTACAGCTGGATTTTAAATATGATTTTGTAATTTACTCTCTATAATAATACCCTCTATTCAGAAAATTCCATTGGTAATCCACAATACCTCATACAATGAATATTTTATTCAAATATTAACTTAGTTAGACATGAATTTGGTCACATTCTAAACATCTGACATTGAAGGTTAAAAATATTTGTATAGCAGTAAACTGTGACAGCTCACTTTGCAAATACAATATTTGACCATCGCATTACTCTGCATTGAATATTATCTGTGGCACCATCTGTCACCCACTTCATCTATAGCTATAGTATGATAGTCCATCTCACAAATGAATACAATATACCTCATATGCATTTGCCATCAGTGGATATTCAATAAAGTGTTACAGAATATATTTTTTTGTTACTAAGATGAAATTGGCGCAGCTCTGTAGCATCTGGAATGAAGTAAACACTGCGATTCGTTGGGTGAAATCACTTTAGTTGATCATTCAACCATTTCAAGGATTTTTTCGAGTGATTACGTTGGCTATCAAGTTGAGAAAATTGACAGAATACCCACAGTACTACGATTACTATTGTATCAGAGACTGATTCAGCCTCAGAGTTCATAGTATTGATAAAGCATTTGAGAACTTGAGCGGAGTTCAATCCCAGCATCAGCAAAATGCAAATTGATCCGGAATCCACACATGACTCTCCTAGGCACTCGAGTTTACCTCACTCGTACTCCATAAGGATTCCATATGCTCCCCAGACCCCTCAGTGGTGAACAAAGTGCTCTCGGGCTCTGCAAAAAGATTCTCAGGTACACATACAGGCACCTGCAGTCCAGGAGGTGCATTAAGGATGCTATGATTTTCGACTCATAGGATACTCAAATATTGGAGCAGCTGAAACCTCTGTGCAGGTCTGTGGGAGACTTCGAGAGCAGCTGAGAACTCTTCACAGCCATGTGGGATAATTTAAACTTAGGGCAATATTCTCACAGTAGAGGATCAGAGGGTTCCATAACCACAAGCCACTTTGTTTATTATTTTCATCTTCATTACAATCACAAGATTCACTGCATCATACTATAGCATGTATCATCCACAGATGTTGATATATATATTGCATATGGCCAAACTAGTTGCAGATGGAACTTGACTACATTCGGAGGAGCACCTGAAGATGTCGATCATGTAAATGCAGCAATGCCCTGGGTGGCCATGGTGGTGTGAACAGCAGTATGTACTGTGTGGCCATGATCGAGCGAGTTCGGAGAGGCAAATGAAAGCCATGACCCAGTAAGTTCCAAGAAGCACAATGAGCCAGAGATCGAGATGGCTCAGAGATGTACCCGGAGGCAGTTGCGGTGACAACCTGAACATGTACTTGGAGGCTGCGATTGAAAAGTTGGTAGCTGCACTTCGAGGTTGAGATAGGGTCAATGCAGAGCTCCATATGGAGGCCAGGATTGTGCAAACTTGAAGGATGAAATGGAGTGATTTTGGAGATTCAGATGGAGGACATCATCGTGCAAACTTGGAGACCATGATCAAATGCATATGGATGTTCACCTGGAGGCTGAGATCATGTAAACTGAGACATGCACATGGGTACTGCAATCAAGCGAAATTGGAGGTGTACATGGAGGTGCTCGATCTGTAGGGGGCTAATCTGGACGCAGTAGATCAGGATCAGTGCACAACAGAAGCGTAGACTCTATTAATTGGTTAGGTCTCAATTCTTGGAGTGGAGAGAGCTCAGTGCAACGTGGTCCTGAGAGAGATAAGTGATGAGAGCTATGTGCATTGTGTTGAGAGGTAACAGATGAGAGATGAGAAACTGGCTTTGCGCAGAAGAAAGTCAATGGAGAGGTGATGCTATACTCAGTGTCTACAGTACTTGGCATGTGCAGAAAACGGTGTGGGCTGTACTCAGCATTGAAATACGATCACTACATTGAGATATAGAGTGTGATCACTGAAATCTGTGTTCTCAGGTGATGGTAGAGATTAGGACACGCACAAGAGAATTGAGAGCACATGGGGAGAGCAATGATGAGAATCTGCAGCTTCAGAGATGTTCATCTGGGAGGGATTTTACAATTCCCGATACCGAAGATATAACTCCCGATCCGGTTGGATATCATTGCAAAATGAGGTATTCCTAACCCACCTATGCAGGCTGTACCTCAGATTTCCCATATCCCCTTGTATCCAGTCCTATCTTAATTCCCCATCACTCTTTGTCGTCCACATCTTTACTATCACCCAGCACACAAAGTTCAGTCATTCCTGTCTATATCTCCATATCATTATCATGTGTTAACACCAAGTACAGCATACACCAAGTACAGCATACACCAAGTACAGCATACACCAAGTACAGCATACACCACATACAGCATACACCAAGTGATGTATACATCAAGTACCCTAGACACTGAGTACCCTATACACCGAGTGCAGTGTACACCGAGTACAGTATACACTGAGTACAACATTCACCATGTACAGCATACACTGATTACAGCATACACCGAGTAAATCATACACCGAGTAAAGCATACACTGAGTAAAGCATACACCGAGTAAAGCATACACCGAGTAATGCATACACCGTGTACAGCATACACCGAGTACATCATACACCGAGTTCAGCATACACCAAGTACAGCATACACCAAGTACAGCATACACCAAGTACAGCACACACCGAGTACAGCATACACCGAGTATAGCATTCACTGAGTACAGCATTCACTCGGTGCAGCACTCCCCAAGTGCGGCATACACCAAGTGTAGCATACACCAACTGTGGCATACACCAAGTACAGCATCATCCCAAGATTGAATGTCTGCCAACACTGACTGTCTTTCCTTCATTCTTACATTTACATGTTCACCCCTGAATGTAGCTTCTGCATTTGGCCTGCCTCTCAACAGATCCACCGCCCGCAGCCAACCTTTAATGACTGCTGACTGGTTAAGTCACCTCGTCACATACCAACTGTTGCCAGCTAACAAACCTATTAATACAGTCTCAGCTCCTGGCACACCTCCCTTCGACCGCCCTATGATCAACCTCCTCCCAGGTCTCCAACTCAGTTCATCACTAATCACGACTCAGTGATTGGCCACACTTGCTCAGTTATTGTTCCGCAGTATGTCTAAACATGTACTTCTTCATGGTTTCCAAGTTTATATCATCGTGGTCTCTATGTATTTCTCCAAATATAGTCTATTTTGGTTTCCCAGTGTATCTCTAAACCTGCTCAAATATGCTCTTCAAGTTGAAACCATCATGGTATCCAAGTGCATCTCCAAAGTCACTCAATCACAATGTCCAAATTCACACCATCATGGCTTGAAAGTGCATCTCTATACTCCCTTCGCCATGGACCCCGAGTGCATCTTGGAGTACGCATGATTACCGCCATCAAACAAATCTTTGAACCCCCTCGATCAGGTGTTGCGAGTCCACACCACTCTCGGGTCCCATTGCATTATGAAGCTTGCTTGTTTACCGCCTTCGAGTTCATCGGTGAAGTCACATGATGAAGGCCTCCATGTGCATCTCTTTCGTTCAGTAGATTGTCAACATTTGGTGCACCTCTAATCGGTCTCAACCTCCACTGCAGGCAGTCCAGATATACCATGTGCAGGTGAATCACAGGATAAAAACATTGATACATAGATGAATATACAAACTGAATACATGGGTTATAACAATGATCTACTGAGGAGTAGTAACTATTATTTTACACATGCACCTGCGGTGTTTGTAAAGAATATGTGGTTTTGCCCAGACTGCTCTACTATAATTGACGGTGCTTTCAGGCTTGTCACCTGAGTTTCCAATTGCTCTCCTGGTTGTCACCTGACTTGATATATCATTGCTGAGTCATCACCAGCATTTCGAGGTTTACATGAATGCCACTGCATCAGTTCAGTCCACTGTGGAATTTGACCACCCTTGCATTCTGATCTGACAACTCCCAAACACTCCAAGTGGCTCCCAGTGACAAAATTATATTGTGGTGATGAGCATCCAAATGATTCCCCACACCAGTTATATATGCCAGTAGTCACTTTTCTATGAACAACATGGTTCCGAGCAATACAGGAGATCGGAACACCACAATAGAAATTTCAATCAATCTCCAACTTAATTACTCACCTTCCTGACATCCGTATATTTGAGCACCCATTTCAAGAATTTCTTTACTATTTTCCGAAACAGTTAATCCAATCCATCAGACTGCCAAAACCAATCGACTTTGCCAAAAGGGTATTGCCAGAACTTGGTGCTGATCGGTTAAACACCCAAATTGAACAGTGTATCAATAGTAGTGTCCTCAACATGATCCAAGACAGTATGCTGATTCATTGAGTCATCAAGTGGTTGAAATATTGAATGCACCATTGGTGCAGGTCCAAAAACTTCACACTTTCTTGTTTAAATATGTACAACCAGAGTAACAAATGCGTTTATAAGATAATTCCTGATCCAGGTACTCAAAAGAAGGTAGAATTGTCTCCTGAATTCTTTAGCACTTTCCCAATTCAATGCAGGACCAGATATGCCAGGATTTCTCAATGAGGACAACCCATTTCCAACCCTGTGATGTCATGCATTGTTTGTTATTTAGTATCATTTGGAGGACATGTAATCTGACCAATGACAACCTAGGTACCCTGTGTGGTGATACAGCTGACATCGTTTCAATTATTGCCACTTGTGAGATACAGCAGCCAAGTATGCTGATAACATCAACCATTGGTCAAGTAGGTCAAAAAATTACTTCCACAATCATTGTCCTCCTGGGAGATTGATTTGGTGCATACCCCAAATACGCACTCCTATTCAGCTATCTGGAAATTCAACTCCTCACCAGATAAGCAATGTGCATTGGTCCACAATCGAGATGTGTCTGCGTTAGGAGATGTGCAAAAAGATACTGTATACATTTGATAATATCCCAATAGTATATTTTTCTGCAGTTATGTCGACTGGTTTTCATCAAACTCTCATCATCACATCACCAATTGACTTTGGAGATGAGGTTTGTTATGGCTCCTGCTCAGTCAGAAGTACCTATAGGTGGCAGTACACCATGCCCAGGGTTGATAAGTACACCATGAGTTGTCTAGATCATCAATAGCCATGTAGGTGAACCAACTGAGTCCAACAATGGTAGCTTGGGTCAATCACAGCCTGCTGATGATAATTGTCAATACCATGATAGTATGGGTGGGCACCTCTGGTAGTTGTTGTTTATTCATACTGTATGCACTCTTACTAGGGTATGACAGGACGTAAAAACCCCCTCCGCCTCCAGGCAAGCCAGCTGGATGGCCGATCTCCCACCTGCTACCCTTCATCCCTGCGGACACCTGTGGTCTTGTTAAGGTGCAGCTCAAATCTATCAGAGTGGCTCTGCGGGATGCTTGCATAGCAGTTAGTTGAAACAACAGGTATGCTCAATCTTTAATAACATTCATTTCCATATGTACTGAGATGCTATTTGCCCACATTTGTTGTGACACTCAACATCTGAAGGCCTTACACACATCAGAAGCTATCAAAATACAATGCACGATGGCTGCTTCATTTGGTTCATCTTTGAACCATAGGACTGGTGGCGGCTCAGAGTCATCACAGCAGTCCTCGAACTTCACAGCCCTTCTTACTATGCGTGACTCGCGAAACACACACAAAGTGCCTGATGCAGAACCTTTTTGTCTTACCAAGCACACTGACAAGGCCAAATAAATTGAAAATTCCAGCAGGTTCAAGACCTCTGGAACTGCTGGCTTCCAATCTACAGAACTTCGCACAACAGAATACATCACAAAACAGATGAATATCATCTATGATGACCTCAGGCCCTTGCCTGACCAAGCAATGAACTGCATCAGGGCAATGCAGGACATCGAACTGGAGATTACCAATGATATCCTCTCACAGAGCATTGAAAAAGTCGGCGAATTCACCATCATTTGCGACCTTAATCAGGGCCTGGCCACTAATGTCAAAGACTTTGAGGCTGCAGAGCCTGTCTGAGGTGGCCTGAGCACGGATTTAGCGGTTGTTCAGCAAGAAAATGAATGGTTCTAGGAAGAGCTGCAGATCGAGAAAGGTCACTCCACCGAGATGGAGTGACAGCTGGACAATCGCAACTCAGAGGCTGAGGAAACGGAGCAGACAGATATCGCGCAGCTCTGGCTGGAGAAAAACATGCTGCTGCACAAGGTTAAAAATCTCTCGTCGGAGTAGAGCGGCATTGAATTTGAGAGGAGGGTGTTTGAACGTGTTATTCAACAACTTAGGACTAACCAAGTGCATGCAACTGCAGTGCACCAATGTCGCTGAAACAACCCCAGGGTCATCCAAAATCCGGGGCACCTGCGAAATGAACCCCGGCCGGTCTGCAGGCACCGGCGTTGCTGGCAAGTCATCTAAGCCTCCGGCAGATGACAGCAAATGAACCCTGGACAATCTCACTGCTTTCCTTTCGCTTTAGAATGACACTATATAAATGCAGCCTGAGCCATTTGATGGGTCAGCACAACGAGTTGGGGTAAGGCACTGGCGCTACAGCTGAATGGCGACGCAGCAGTCTGGGTGATGCCCTGTTTCGCACTGAGTATGCCCATCCAATGGTCCACCAATCTTGAGGAGTTGGAAGCGAAGTATATTACATCCAACCCCTTGAACCTGCCCAAATGCAAATGGGAGGAACACAGCCTGAAGTATGGAGAATGTGTCACAGAGTTGAACAAGTGTTTCCATTGCCTCTGTTCAAAAATGGACCTGCACCAGCTGATTTGAACTGAAATGTTAGCCAATGCCTATGGGTATAAGACCAAAAAAAGCAACCAGGGAGAGTATGAAGACTTGGTCTGTTATATTGGCTAGCGCAATTGGACCTCAACCCTTGAGTGGCACATGGAGCACCTCACTGCATTGGACATGTCTCTCAACAAGACTCAACCTGGAAGTGGCTCTGGTGCTAACATTAACACAAGTACGGAAGATTCAGCAAGGAGAATGGACTCCGCGACAGGTGGTGCAACTGGCTTAGCTTGCAGGGCCAACAATGATGTTTGGACCTGCTATAACCATGCCCAGATTTGTCATATCTCTTGTAATTACCCAAACCACCATTAGATGAAAAAGCTACTCAAAAACGCTTTGGTCAGCAAAGATGCTCCAATAGTCAAGGCTGGATGCCCAGGAAAGAGCAAGAAACAGGGAGGTGTACCAACCAGTCTAAAAGACAGTGGACAGCATGCTGATGAAAAAGAGGCTAAGCAGGAGACAGCTAGCAAGGTGGAGAGTTTGTTCGAGAGTATCTCTGACTCAAACTCAGAAGCAGGAAAAGTCAAAGAAGGTCTGTAGCTGCAGGTGTAGTTCTCACAAATACACCATCATGTACTGTATTGTCAAAAATGGGGGGCAAATAGGTTCCAGATAGTAAATTCAAGTATTTCACCAGTTAACACCACTTGACAGTAAGTAAACGAGACGATTCAGTGGTCCACTTACTAACGCTGAAATAGAGAATACAATACCAGACTAAAGGATGATGGTGGAGGAGCAAAAAGGCAAGAGTAGTGAAGGATGTAGGTGTGTCAGAGAACAATGTGGGTTGGAAGTTCCTTGATCAATGAAAACACTTAGGGGCTGTCCTCAGGGCAATGGATGTGGAATGGATCATTGTGGAGCCAGCTAATGTCAATGCCAAGGATGGCAGAGAGAAATGCCAATGAGTCAAAATGAAATTCCGACTTGGTATATCATATATCTTTGTTGCGGTATATATGGTTTATGACATCAACAGCTTTGATATCGTACTAGGGAGAAGAGTCATACATGATATCAACTGCGATTATTAGATCGACCATGACAGCAATGCAATGTGGATAGCCAACATCCTCTGGGAGAAGACAGAGGACGGCTAGCCACACTACATGCCTGGCCTAATCCGCATTGATATCAATGAAGCAACAGAGGAGCGGGCCAAATTCATGGGTTTAGACATCATAGGCAAGCCGGAACTCAAAAATGTGTCTGCCCACCTCCTGAAACAGGTGTTCTTGATCCTAGTGTAAAACCGCAGCGATGGCGGTGCACTTCCAACAAATGAATCAGTGGGTGGGTTCCAAGAGATGTTTACAGGATTCTAAGGCCTCTTTGGCGAGCCAACATAGGCAAATCTACAGAACGGAAGGCTGGCCGATTTCGAAATTCAATCTGCCCAGAATCACTGAATACCTTTACACTCACCATAGCATATCTCTTCGTGAGGAGACCAATAGCTTTTAAGGCTGATATACAAGGTGATTTGCTGCGGATGGATTCAGCCTTCATGAAACAATTTTCTATCACCAGTACTATTGATGTCAAATCCTGATGGTACACTGGGTATGTCCATAGATGATCATGCAATATCTGCCCTAACCATCAAGATTCATAATCCTCTCCAACACATTGAGGACTTACTCAACTCTGTGCACAGCTCCTGCTTGTTCTCCACATTGGACTTGGCAACTTGTCACCGTATAATTTGCATCGCCACAGCCAACAGGCAAAAGGCAGCCTTCAACACTAAATTTGGTTTGCATGACTGGTGAGTCCTGCCATTTGGCCTGCCCAACCCACCCTGCCAGTTGATGCATATGATGAATGGCATCTTGGAACCAATAAAATACAAATGCAATGGACCTTGACAATAGTATGAATCACAGCCAGACGGAGGGGGAACACATAGTACATGTCTGAGAAGGGATCACATTGCCAAAGGAAATTCATCGCACAGCCAGATGTGCAAACTGTGCCTCTGCATGTCCGGAAGTCGACTTCCGCAGCATTGACATTGACATGGACTGCTTCCACACTCAGGAACATAAGACACATGCAGTTATTGATTGGCCACAAACTGACAAGAGTAAGGATGTTAGAGGCTTCCTGGGCCTCACCAGTTACTATCAAAGATTCATTTGTCACTACACGCACATTGCAATGCTGTTTCACATGATTGGCACCACTCCATCAGGAGAAGGGGACTTTGGGCAGTGACGCGGAGACCCGATGAGGGTCAGGTGCAATCCATTCGCCTGGGAGACAGAATGCCTGCATGAATTTGACACTTGCGAGGATGCACTCTGCAATGCTGCTGTGCTTGCACTACCGGACCCAGAAGCCTAATATTGCCTGCACATTGATGTTAGCCAATATGTATTGGGCGTGGTGCTCTCCCAGGTACAAGATAAGGCAGAGAGGGTACTGGGTCATTTTAGCCACAAATTACATGACGTGGAGACATGATATGCTGCATATAACAGAACACTATTGGGTATCTGAGATGCGATATCATACTGGCAATTCAACCTACACAGTGCTGAGCAGCCATTTATGGTACACACAGACCATGCTACCTTGCATTGGATCATCACACAACAACACCTCACTGTATGTCAGATGGATATCCTGACAGTCCTCCAGAATTTAGTCATCGAGGTCAAGTACATCCTGGGTGTCATGAATCAGGATGCGGACACAATGTCTCACTGCCCAGATCCCAAATGCGAGCATCGCAATTTCACAGCACCAGATGGTCATGCGGCTGGAGAATGGGTTGATGACACTACAGTGGGTATAATTGACCATGAATGGTTCGGACGTATTACACATTGCTTGGCCAACTCGAGTCCCAGCGTTCTGCTATCCACCGCATCTAACAAGGAATGCGAAATATGGGTGTTAGCGCAAGGGTTCCATTTGGCAGAGAATAGCCTACTGTGTTCACTTGGAGATTTGGAAAACAAAGTGGTGAAAAAAAATGCAACCGCAAAGAAAAAGGACGAAGAAAATGGGGTGGAGATATCAGTGTGGGCAAAAGAAAAGGAGGAAGAAGGACGGAATGAAGAGGGGTTGGAGATGACTGTAAGGGCACACAAGAACGAGGAAGACCAAAAGGCAGCGATGAGAGGACAGTCGTGTATACCAAAGACAATGCAGTGACAAATCCTCCATGACACCCACAACACTTCAGGAGGTAGACACTTCGATGCTGACCAACCATACTTACACATGTAACCCTGGTATTTATTAAAAAGAATGTGGCGCAAAACCCAGTGATACATTGCAGGCTGCCAGTAGTGCCATCAAACTAACCACTGGAACGGAGAACCGATGGGCCTCCTATCACCACTTCCAATAGTGAAAGGACATATGCAACGAATTGGCATCAACTTTCTAACGGACCAGCCGATCTTGGTGAATGGCCACAACAGCATAGTAACCTTTGTCCACGACATGACAATCAGAGTGCATCTGTGATCCTGCAGGAGAACAATCGAAGCCCCGGCCATTGCATACATATTCATTGACATCACTGCCAACATGGGGTGCCTCAACAGGTTGCATTGGACCGCGATGTACGCTTCACCACAGACTACTAAAGAGATGTCACGTGCATTTTGCAGGCGAAGCTGCTCCTGTCCATGGAGCTCCATCCAGAAAAGTATGGTCTCTCTCATATCTCGAACAAGATGGTCATACACTATTTGTGTTGCCTCACACCTCACAATTAAGCCAATTGGGTTGACTACCTCACATTGGCAGAGTATACAAACAATTCCTCAGTACACCATTTGACCAGGCAGATGCCTTTTGAACTCGATATTGGTTATGAGCTGTCTTTGCAACTAGACTTACTGCCGGACCTCCAACGGCTGCAGGCCAATCAATCAACAATACCCCTACTAGGCCCCATATTTGTCAAATGATTGCAGTGCATATTGGGAGTAGCCTGGGATGAGGCGCGCAATGTTCAAGATAATCAGATGGCTATTGCAAATAAGTCATGGTGTCCAATCAACCCCTCCATCACTGCCTGTGCCAAGGTTTTGATAGATACCCAGGATTTGCTAATCACATATGGCAATGTCAACTCCTTACAACGATACCTGGTACACCATTATATTGGCCGATACGAGATCTTCCAATTACCCACCCACCACGTCGAACTACATCTCCTTCATGACATGACCATCTAGGACACATTTATTATCGGCAAGCTCTGTGCTCATTCAACGGACAATTCTATGGTCACCTACGGTCTGCCACCTGTGCCTGTATGGGCATGTCATGTGGGCACATTCATCTCGTCGAATTGATTGCCAAACACCGGTGAAGCCCTGACGTAACAAGTCAGCGATGAAATGTACCATGCAACGCTATGGACAACAAGCAAACTATGGAGAAGCCAGTGCAGAATATGGGAAATGCAAAACGGATGGTGAAGCAGTATTGGAAGGAGTTTGGCGGTTGGCCAATGACTAGGAGAAGAGTGGCACCGATGACTGTGTGGGAGGCATGTTTGTGTTTTTTGATGATGGTGTTTTGTTTCTTCAACAGGTTTCGCGAAAATGATCACAGAATGTTGTGATTTAGGAGGACGGATCAGGTCAGGTTGAGGTGGGGCTCTGCGGAACTCTTGCGTAGTAGTTAGTTCTAGCGAGATGTCTGCTCAATCATCAATAACAATCACTTTCATATTTACAGAATGCCTACTCATCCACAAGCAGCCTGGTATAATCAATAATGGGTGATAATGTTGATAGTGACTCTCTGGTCAGTTCTAATTCAATAAATTCCATCTGAAGATTAAATATTTGACATATTGTGATTGAAAGTTAATGACATTGACAAACTGCCAGGTGTACATATTCTGACCAATGACGATAATGCTTCATAATGTGATAGTTTGTTAATACAATAGAGCTTGAGGGTTAGTTATCTGAATCTGAGCTACCTAAGATCAGCATATCACTTCACAGTCTCATTTCACCATACTAACAAACTGGGAGAAGTAATACAAAGTCACTATATAATCAGTTTTGTTTCTCAACTAGGTCATAAATATTACATCCCACACAATAATTAAACATACCTCGATGTGAAAATCATTTCCAGAGAAGAGATGGTTAAATTAGTAATTGCTGCAATATACTTGTATATACTATTCATCAGGTACTGCTGTAATCCCCACTGTTTGCCATTTTGTATACTATGTCAGGGTCGATTTAGGGAGGTATACATATGCTAAAGCATTGAGTGGCTGAATATGGAGGTAGATATTCAGAATACACTGTATCGGTGTGTCTCCTGTCTAGCTGTGTACCCAGTCAATATACTGGGAGACGTAATCGGCTATTGGGATAGATCTGTCATTAGGGATCATTAATCGGTACATGGACCCTAATGTGAATTATGATGTTCATACTAGAAAATCAATGCAATGCAATCACTACTACTGTCAGACTAACAGGCCTCCTATGCAAAGAGGTTGCAGATCATATATGTGTATTTGATGTATATTTTCCCAAATCATACTGACCTGGAAACTTCATATTGAGGTTATTTGATGTCTGGAGATATGATATCATATTCCTTCGATGACTTTTACAGTCATGAACAGTATACAGATGTGTTGCTATCCCATATCCTCATTTACTAATGTGAGTATATATCAATGTAAGGCTGGTTAGATGTGATTCAAATATGGTTGCTCAGACAGTTCACAGGGATTTCAGATATGGTAAAATACCACAGTTTATGACAACATAAAAGGATATAAGTGGCTTTCATGCTGCTGAATGTAACTGCTATCTGCAATATACTGCACCATACTCCAATTCAATCCCAATCACATATTGCTTCTATATATGATAATTACCATCTTGTTCCCAGAACATGTCAACAAACTGGTCTCCACCAAAGACAGCCACTATGGCGACCCCTGGTGGGCTGTTAGGCTTGAATTCATACACAGGTGCTGATATGCAATATTTGGATAATAGTACTTGAAATCCTCTAACAAAAATAGTCCAATTGAGAGACACACCGGTCAATTTCTTCTGCCACCAATGCATGGTTCCCTTCTACCACAGCAACGTTTTGCAGGCACTACCTTGTTCAACCACCATGCCCCATTCAACATGACACCTGGTTCCCACACAATTACCAGTGCAAGGAGAGGATTTCCAAGGAATAGGCTGCTGTGGCAATGTGAATTCTCCCAAGGTGGCTATCATGAACCATAAGTGTACCATCCTCTTTATCTGGCAGGGGACTGGCAGCATTATCCAGGCGCATTTTGTGCACCATAAGCTCTACTGTCTATCAATCCAGTTATTTGGCAAATATGTTCAACCTGTACCATGCGAAGACCACACCCTGGTATACCTGTGTGACCCCCCATGGGCCTCCCAATGAAAAGATTCAAGCTGAAAGCAGCACTGTGGGAAACAGATGTTACATGAATTGTGGACTTGTTCCCATTGCTGGAATGTTGAAATGATAAACATGATGAAGATAATGAGACCAGTAATTTGTTAGATTTGGGTGGTGCTAAAGGCAATGTCCCTATCGGCATGAAGCAAAAATAATTCTCCTTGATGCAGTTTGCCTCAAGAATAGGATAGCTCAACTTGACTGCCTTCTTCAAGTGTAAGAAAGTTTGAGTGGCTGGATATTTGGAGAAATAGCATCAAAGGATTATCTGGTGAAACAATAGTCTAAAACCGCATCCAGATGGACCCCTCCACTTGGAGATGCTGGTTGCAATGTTTCTGGGGACATTCAGAAATGAGTTGCCATTGCAGAATTGTAACAATGCTGAATGCACTTGGTCTTATTGGATCAAGATAATTTTGAAGAAATGTGCCAACAAGGTTCAAGGGGTGAGAATGATGGTATGGCAAGGTAACAAGTGATTTGCAACGGATTTGGGAGATGGCTAGGGCAATAATCCAAGTAATAATCTGTGAGAGTGGTCAGGTACAAATGTCATGATTGTGATTTGCAGGGTGCAGAAATACAACAATGACCATGTATACCCCACACCACAGTACGTCTTGTACAGTGAGGTGAGGCACTGGGAGGAGCCAATTGATTTATTAGAAAACATGTAGGTTTGAAAGAACAATACAATATAATACAGATATAAAAGTCCACCATAAAGTAACAAGAATTTGCCAACATGTAAATAGGGTTATACACACGTGGGTAGCTGATGAATAATCCGATATATGACCTGATTTCAAACCACAGTGGCCTTCATATTGCCTTCAAGTGTAAACTGCAACAATAGTTAATAGTTTTATTCATAGAAACAATGATAGTGGCACAGAAGGAGAGTAGGTAACAAGTAATTAGGCAGGCTAGGGTAATCCCTGCAAGGTATGTTGAGACTAGATATACCTATCTGCAATTTATTATATACAGACTTTGGATAATTTTGAGGAGATTGAAAGAGTGAAGTGTATGGAGAAAGTTGGAAATGAGAATGGAAGTAGTATTAGAGTAAGTTCTGGTTGAAAGATTATACTTAGTTATATTCCACATAGATCGATTTGTTTCAATGCTTCACTGCCATATATTTTACAATCAAATGAGTTTTAGGAGGACTGGAGTATTTGCCCATCTTTCCAATTTACCTAAGAACAACTGAATGTATTTATAAAGCAATAGCTGCATACTTCACAATGTGAAAGGGAGGATTATGAGCAAATTGATTATGAGAATGTCCATAATCCAAATTCTAGCTGTTCTGAACCCTGTTCGCTGCATGTTACCCACAACAACCAATATATTCCTGTGCATCAGGATGACATGGTCAAGTTACTTAATATCTGTCCAACTTACAAACATTAACTTGACTGAGTACGTAGCAATACATATTGAATTTTAGCCTAGCTTGGAATAAAGTTTCTAGTATACCTGGTTAGGATAATAGTGTTCATGGTGAGGAGAGGGGTGTGGGATACATATGTGCCACGAATTCTGGCCACAGATGAAACAGGTTTTGGCAACATCTTTTCCTTAGCAGCACTGGCTATGGTATGGAAATTGCTGACTGAGATGGTTGTTGTGTGGTTGCCACCATCAAGGTTGGGGGAATGTCCTGGAAACATAGATGAATATGACTCAAGACAGCTATTCTAGCAGTATCAGTAAATAACAACAGTGTGATTAGTTTATGAAACTGAGTTCATCACCCAGCCACCGGTTCAAGATCGAGACATCTCCACCTCTGTAGCATTCTGCATTTGCTGCGGCATTTGAATCCTTCCTTGTTGTCTCAATGGCTACAGACACACCCACCAAGGTCATTGACACAACGACATACCGCACTATTTTTGATTCTCTGTACTAGTTTGATTGCAAATATGCCCCTCTCACCACAGAGGATCTCAACTGATGTATTGAAAAGCTGGAAAAGTGAATGGAAATCCAACTTGATTCATTTGATATGTTAATATCCAAAGTAAATTCATTAGCAATTGCCAACACTCATATTGTTCATAGAATTTTGTAATTATCGATTAGTCTCATCAGTTAAAGTTATTAATCAATGTGGGTTGCCAAATTGTTACAAATACATCAATTTGATTACTACTTCAAGGTATAGCAATACTGGCATTCCATGAACTATGAAAGTGGTGTTATTAGATGATGTGGCAGTTTTCAGTTACATCTGAATATCCAGGGGATAATGCTGTGATTGGAAATTATGGTGCAGAGGAACTGAATTCTGCTGGGAAGAATTTGATGTATGGAATGCAGACTGCAGACTACAAAGCTCAAAAGAATGCAGTGAAGATGAAAATATAAATCTCAAATTCTTGTAATGTCACTAAGTGGTCAGGTTGGAAATGCACTAATTGACAAGCACTAATTCAAATTCCAAAGTAGAAAGTATACCTTGTTAATGTTACTTGGATTATAACAAACCACTTTGAACTGAAGTTGGTGGTAAAAAAGATATGCTTTGTCAGGTACTGTAGAATCATTAAGGGTATATGGATAGGAGTTAGCATGTTTCACTGTATGATTGGATACCACTGACAATAGCAAAGACCTTTCCTGATAATGGTATAATGTATAGCCACCAAATACTTTTGTTGATACTTCAACTCTCTTCTAACTGACTGTGAAATCTCAGCCAAAGCTAGTCAATCAACCTGCAGAGTATCCTGAACCTAAACAAGACATAGTATCAAGTACAATACTCCTTAAGAGCCAGAGAAATATGGAAATACCTTTCATGCAGCACCTCCCATGCACAAAGTATTTCTCATTTGCCTGTCTCCTTGCCAGGTTTATCATCTCATATAGCGGTACACAATGTGTTTTGTGGCTCTTTTTGACATTTTCTCCATGTAAGCAGAATTGGACATTGATAATCATACAGCAATAAAGCTCAAATTACAACATTGGCCAAATCACTTTGTGCTTGGTGACTATACCCAAATCTGGGTGGCACAGGCCTTAACTGTACAGCACCGCACTACGTATTAATCGCACACATATTCTGGGTATGGAATGAGCAGCACGAGTAATTTGCACAGGTTGTCTGACTTGGGTACAATTGATTTCCACACTCATGGATTCTAAATACCCAACCAGGTGACCATAATTCTTGAACTAGTAATCTCCACCAACACTTTGGAGTGGCCCAAGTGAGAGTCCTTACTGTCCAATCAGTCAATCAAGCATTCCAAGGTAGATTATATACACCATTCTGGAGTCCAGTGATGGCTATAAGGAGTGGCTAATAGAGACCTAAAACACGTTGCATTCAGATTGTGACAACGAACAATGACTTTACATTATCTGAAGACTGAAATCATGGTACACCTTGTTATATATTCATCCAATTCAATTTTATGAACTGATACAAATCCTCAAAAAGCATTATTGGCATGACACACTTGGGTACAATTAAGTCATTTCACAATATCATTTTGCAGTTCGTAAAGTATTGATGTAGTAATCGTTGCATTAGAAGTCACTACTAGTTACAGTGGATTATCATTGGTTTCCTGAATTATGTGTGATGAATATAAGATGAAGCCAATTAATCAGCACTTCTATTGCAAACTAAAACAAATCCCCATATGTACAGTCAACTTTGTTAAGTTTCAAAAACATAGATTAAATGGTGCAAAGTTGTTGGAATCATTTGTGCATACACTGATTGACTAATTCCGCCTCCACTGTGTAATATATGTGTCATTGTCAGACTTTTGAAACTGCATACCACTGGTAGCTATAACTGATAGTTGAAGACACTCCATATTGATTGATAATTGGTTTGAGTAAAACAATAATATATTGTTCTGCAAGGTGATGGAACAATTTGTCAATGGAATATGTGGTGTGCCTAGGAATACTGAGGCCAGCTCCAATATTCGAAATTGAACAAATTACAACTTCCAAATGAATTGATTTCCCATCCAAAGAAGGTTCTCAGATATGTGTTCAGTATTATGGCAGATCAAGTACTCCCTATTCCAACAATACAGAGCTTCAATGACAGTGAAGGCAATACTCAGTTCAGGTATCAGAATATATCACAATGCTTAGGTATTGCTAGCAAAACTGAAGCTTGTGCAGCCTAGTATCTGCTAGCTTAAATTGAATGTTCAGGTACACCTCAGATCCACAATCCAGAAAGTAGAAAGATAAGACATGGTCTGTATATTTATTGCAAACACAAAGTGTTTGTTTACAGATATTTCTGTGCACATGTTTGATGTTCAGGCACACCTCAGATCTACAATCCAGTCAAGTATAATGTTGTGTGATCTATATCCAGCCAAGTTTGAGAAGCTATGACTTAGTTTTGACATATTGTTTCACACCTGAAATACCACTGAGTGACAAACAAGCCACCAAAGCGTGTATACCCAGTTCTTAGAATGGTTTGAATATTTCATTTAGTATGTTCACAGTATATTTTCTTCACCTTGAATACTTTTGAATTGGTAGGAGCCATTCAAATACGTTGTCATCCATGAGACTCATCACTTCTAAGTCTAGGCTGCTCATCCAACTCGGTCTCTGGAAATATCTGAATTGCATCTGCATTGAGATCTCAATGCCACCTTCACCATGGTATTACTGTATTGCTATATCTCATTCATCCATTGGCGCAATGTACATACTGCAAATGATATCTTAAATGCACAGGTCCTGCCAACTGGTAACCTCACTTAATCTGATATTGACTAAGTGGTATATTTGATCCTACAGTTCCCAACTCAATAATTGCTTCAGGTGTTCAGGCTCTGTTAATAGAGCTGGAGCTGGAGAGCAACAATCTTAAAAGACAGTTCCTGTTCAGCGACTCTGCAGATGACTGGCTACTCCCACTCATCCCATTTACCAAATTTGTTTAATAAGCCCTAAGTATACAATGCTTTCAGTGTAGATTTAACTTAATACTTAATACACTGTGTACATACACTGCCAAAAATAATATATTCAAATAGATTGAATAGTCTGATTTGCATTGAGACTTTGCAAAAAGAGAGAATCAGAAAGGCTGTCTTTACTCAGTTACCTCATCAGGGATTGGCAACTTCCCCCCACTACACATCTTCAAAGTCTGAAATTTGAACCATATCATAAACTGTCTTATCAGGTTTCCCCCAACTTTGACATCCCATGATTGCATCAGGATCAAGTTGTTATGTAGACATGAGTTAAGAAAAGACAGCTTCAGCAAGTGCAATGAACTGTCAAAGTAAGGCAAACCTGAAATCCCAACTATTGAATCGAACCCTCTATGGATAATCAAGTCTTGGTGAATCTCAGAACCTGAATATAAGAGGGCATTATTCATCTGTCCAATTCAAGATGATGTCCCATCATACCATAGTACCAACATATATATCGGTTGACCCACACAGGTATGTTCACATAATATTGAGGTTGTGAACCTGCAAATGAATATGTGACTTAACAAATATCCTGTTTAATGAGAAGTGATTAAGTCAATTATAGGTCCAAAATCCAATGTGTAAGTGTAATTGTAGCACTTTTGGAAGCAATTATCATGTTGACATATACGTGAATCAGTTAGAATTCTTTTTATTAATCATAGACATTAGCATTGTTTTGCTAAGTTGTATCTCTTCTATGTGCACCCAAATTGTTTCCATGCCAAGTTAAGTACAACATTGTTGGATATGAATTCTGCAGGGATAACCAAGATAAATGTATGAAAGTGATGTTATGTTAATGATATTGCCTTATCAACTGCTTGCATAGAAGCTGATTCAAAAGACAACAAACTATCATAAATATCCTGTGTCATTCCCACTGATGTACCCTGTATGCAGATTCTTATTTCTCTTCTATCTGTTACACACTCTGTCTAAACTCTTGTAACATAACTATACCCAGTCACATGATCCCAAATCTATTGACTTCAGCAGATTCTCAATGCTATTACAATTCTATACCATATGGTCACCAGGAAAGCATAAACTACATGTAAAACAATTACCTCTGGAGGAGTCATATGCCAGGGAACTTGTTCTATTTCCAGTTCTCATCACTCTGTTTGACAAGCCCCAAGAGTTAGTTGATCTTATAACCTAGTTATTGTCATGAGTTCTTCAGGTGCATCTTGTTGAAATCTATCAGCATTGGCTCAAAACAACTACCAATTTATGAATCAATAATGTTTTTGATAGGAGAGCTAATATTTGGCATTGGGCATAAAGAATCAATCTATTCTGGTGTACCTGACACCACCAAAATCACCACAACAGACTGTCATCCTTGATATAACTATAAACCACAGAAAGTATCTCCTCTTCACCTGTTCAACACCTGCCTCATATTGCATTCTCCTCAATCCAATGCCTGCTCCTTCCACTATTATCCCATTTTTCTATTGCAGTTATTACTATATTCACCCTTATATACTATCTCTGTAAATTCCCCATCTTCTATCTTCACTTCTTCAATGTGCAAGCTATGGCCAGTCTGGTGATCAATTGCTATACTGAGATGAATCAGGATGCACACCTTGGGAGAGGACACACTCTGGCATTCAAGAAGATGGCCAATAAATATTGTCTGTCAATAGTTTGACTTCCAATACTGCCTTAGAGCATGGTATTGCATAGGACAGATGTTTGGAAAGTCAGTGTTGTGTAACAAAATATTACAGGAACTGATATTGAAATCGGAGATGAAATACAGGTGAGACATCAAATTCCATCCTGCCATCCAACAACTGACAGGACGATTTCCATTTGCACCAGGACACCCTACTTCTAGGCCATTTGCCCCCTGACAAGATATCAAATGCTAGAAGGGTTTCACTAGCAAAGATACCAAGTTGTACTCATACTGTCATTGCACACCCTCCACACCCAAACAACTAAAACCCAGCTCGGGCTATCATACCTCCATTGTTCAGATGCCAATAGTCAACCCTGAATGTATCAGGTGAGTCTGAATGTGCACCCACCTCGGTGCTGCCACACTCTAGGGCTAGTGGAGACCAGAATGTTCCACACCCAAAGGCCACTGGCGATTACACAATTCAAAGGAGCTAATGGGCCATAGGTGCGGTAGCAACATAGTTCCTGCAGGCACTCATATTGCAAAGAACTATTTGGTCAAGAATACCAGATGAGCTGTCCTCAACTGTCAATAAAGCTTGGAAAGTAGCAATTGAAGCTCTGAACATTCAGCTTGCATTAGCAGGTGCTATAGTAAGTACACCATCTGTACATCAAGTACCTGGTAGTTGATCTAATAATGTATATCCAGCAATGTGATATGCTGCAGGTGTTGTATTCTGTTGAATGCTTCTCTATCAGCCATACAATATTGATTGTGGCCCACAATACATTTACTAGAGCTAATAGAGTCGAACTGTACAAGGACATGTGAGAGTTGGAGCTTATTGAAATGTTCTACCTAGTAATCAGTTTGTTCCAGGTTTGGGGGCTGAACTTTATATACAGGTTACCGAGCTTGTGATTGATAAACATTATCTGTTAAAGGTTGTTGAAGTTAGAAATCATAGTTCACCCAAATGGAACTGCTGGATTGAACTTACCATCTATTTCTATTCCACACCAATTGCTTGGGGCACCAACCTACCACAATCTAGTTCCTTCAACCACTCACTCCATTGACTTTAGTACTGACAGCCATAGCTATTCACTGTGCACTGTCTGAAAATGCCAGCGGAATCAAGATAACAGTTATGTTCTCAAGATAAATATCTACATCAATTTTACTTTTCTGCAGTGATAAATTTGACTATAGAAGCTACTGTACCCATCAATCACAGATTGGTGGGCAGCTTCATACCCCCCATTTACTGCTACTCCCGAGGGAAGCATTGTCCTCCACTATTGGGGGTACACCTCCACTGGAATAGGTACCACTCAATCCCTGTTTGCATATCTTGGTTGGGCCTGCCATGTGTATAGAACATCCTGCACTCTATATACCCCCTTCAGTGCTGATCCACTTCACCCAGCTGTCCTCTGCAGGATTAGACACTTCCCATCTGCCATCAGCTTTTCTTATGCTGTGTTGGCCTTTCTTTATATTATTCGACACTGTATACCCCCCCTCCCCCCCAACGTTCAAAACTCCTCTGCTAGCATGTGTACTCCTCTACTGGAGTAGGCATTTTTTACTCCCTGGTGGTACTGCACAGCCTGGATTGGTGCTCCTCTATTGCAATCTGTACTCACCCATCACCATCTATATACCTCTTTTCCACAGAGCACTCACCATCTGGCACTTATCTTCTCCTGGTAATGCTGCTCTATTTCCACTCAGTATTCCATATTGCCTGTCAATCACCATATTGATTGGCAGCACCTTAACATCTCAATACACCATGCGATAATACAGCATATCCATTCAAACAGTATTTCGATTTGATTTCACCCCCTGACTTGATTCAATAAATTGACAAATAGATCATGTACCAGTAGCTTTGTCACTTTGGTATCGAACTCTGTGTTTCTGCTTTTGTTAACCGAGAGGTGTTAGTTCATATAGTGGATAGCATGGCAGAATGCTTGAGTGGTATCATTTGGTCATGTTATGTAGACATCATTTAGACATACCACTGTAAGTGTTGACATCAGTTACCTTTGTCTTTGATCCCATACTGTAGAAATGCAAAAAATAGAATGTCGAAGAAGATGTCAATTAGTAGAGTATGATTTAGAAGTTGGTAATAAACAATCATCAATGAAACATATTAGCTATACAGGATAGTTGATGGCTGAATGTGTTTGGAGAGTCACAGATTTCGCATGCTGGTGATTCAATAGTAATGAATATACATTGAGGTATCTGTCTCAGTATATTTGAGATACCTGTATCAAATGGCAGACCATCCCAGCTACTGTTAACCTTCTCTCATATACTCTGCAATGCTCCTAAGCCAATCGACATTGTGCTCATAGTGGTTCAATGCAGTTTATAAGATATCCTAGTCGCTCGGATGATCATGTAGAATACCCTCCATTGGTCATCTTGTCTCACAAATCTGACATTAGGAAGTCAACAGTCCACCTTGTCTCACACCCTTCTGGACGTTGCCCAACACTCAGCTATAAATACCTGTTGTCAAATGAGCAGTAGTGGTTAGTCATGAAATAATCTATCTGCTTAGTCAAATTTGAAGCTTGGTAGGTGATTAACAGTATGCTCACACTTTAGCAAAGTATTGATAAGCGCATAATACACTATGGATATCAAGTGAGGCATCTGGTAAGCTATATATTGCAGTTGATTCAGTGAAACGGTTTATGTAATGATGTTACCTCTCATATTACTAAATGTATTGATTCTGGCAATGTAAATGAAATATAGCAATCTAGCAACAAAGTCTATTATATTTGGCAGAAGGTTAATTATTATATCAGGTGAACCAGTCTTGACTAAATGGTGGAGACACTGTCATATCTTGTGCTTCAAAGCTCGTATGATATTGACTTTACAAATGTTCGAAATCTACCATCTGCTTTTGATATTTTTGTCAAAATACATACCGAGTACATCTTTTGCATCTCCAGAGATGTCAGGTTGCACCATTTATTCTGTCCTGTACATCAGCAAAATGAATTACTGTGACTGGGAGCCTTTGGAAGAATTTGGAAGTTGTCAGACCAGAATCCCAGGATTGTGAATTCCAGAAAGTAACTGAACTAATGTTGAGGCATTCAAATGCACCTAGGAGTGCTGGCAACAAATCTCAGAGTTGACTGCGCCAATGCAGTGGCCGTTCAGGTGCACCTGAGATTATTGGCAACAAATCTGAAAGGATATGGAAGGAACAGCAAGAATCTCAGGAGAGCTTGGAAATGCAGATGACAAGCTTGGGAGAACCTTGGGATGCATGTGACAAACTTGGGAGTCAAAGCGCTGCCAGTGCACCTGGACATTGTTGTAACTACTGATTGTTAAACAATGTTAATACTCATGTACTCAGTGTGAATTTGCATCAATATATCTATGTAACAATGTATGTATGTATCTAAAGTATCTATGTATCTATGTAGCTATGTATTTATGTACCTATACAGCTAAAAACAGTACATCTGGACTGGCTGCACATGGTGCTTGAGAGCAATTGGTCATGCACCTGAACACGGTGATCAAGTGAAAGTATAGATACAATACAAAGCTGTGATGCAATGAATCAGGAGATGAACTTAGAGGCGGAGATGGAGTCAACCCAGAGATGCTTTTGGATGAAGTGACTGAGCGAGATTCAAGATACACTTGGATGCTGTGATCCAGTACACTCTATGATGCATTTGGAGGCAGTGATTGTTAAAACATAGAGATTCACCTGAAGATGTTGATCAAGTGAGTATGGAGATACATTTAGACATCATGACGATACGAAATTCCAGGAGTACCCAGAGGTGGTGAACCATTTGAAAATTTGTGTAGAGGCAGTCGAATTGAAGTCGTGCCATGTGGTGAGACTCCTTTCATTGGTTCGTTAACTGGCAACTGTGGGAATGTGATGAGTTGACTTTACCATTGAGCTCACATGGGGAGCAAGCTGGTGGCAGTTGATCAGTAGAAAGGCATGCTCAAAGCAGAAGCTTCCTTCATGGGTCTACTTGTACTTGTGAGAATCAACAGAAGACAATCTTGGGTGAATGCTGTATTCGGTATATGCTGTACGCAATGTTAACTGATAATAATGGCCAGGAAATGTTGAGAGGGATGTTGTAAGTTTGTGTTCAGTGATGATGGCAGAGTTGTAGACAAGGAAGAGAGATCGGGGGATGAAGATGAGAATGATATGGAGGATACAAGCGATGATGCAAATCAGTGGTATGAGCTGTCCAATTAGGAATTGAATATCTGCTAATGGTGTTCATACCCACCAGATTGGATATCACACCTGCCGCATCAGGAATGACAAATGACTAGCAGACAAAATTCTCTGAAGTTCCAGTATCTCATGATCATTTCCTGCTTCTCCTCTCATCTGTCTCTTCCTTATTCTCAACTCTACCATCACCTGGGTGCACAATGTTAAGTCATCCCTCACTATCTGCCAATGGCATGATCATCAGCTAACTGCAAGTACAGCATACACTGAGTGCAGCATATACGGAGTACATCATATACCGAATACGGCAAACACCGCGTCTAGCATACATGTAGTGCAGCAAATGCCAAGTAAAGCATACACTGAGTGCAAGATACACCGAATAGAGTATCAACCTGAGATCAACTGTCTTCGACTCCAAGCCAGTCTCTCATCTGTCCATCTTTGGCACACGTCATAGTTATACACTACTCTTTATATTCCCATAATACCACACTAGCAAATAAATTTAGTATCAGCATCCATCACACTTCCTTTCTGATCTACCACCTCCTGATGGACTACCTCCAAGTAAACCTCCAATCTCAAGTGGTTATGACATCCAGTGCATCTGCAATCTGACTCTATTGTAGCCTGGAAATACATATCTGAGTTTGCACAATTGTGGCCTCCAAGGGCGTCTCCTAGCACACACCGTCATGGCCTCCAGTGTATCTCCAGCTTGCGCAATCATAGCCTCAAACTGCATCTCTAAATGTTCTTACTCATGGCCTCTACATGTATCTCCACCCTTACTCGATCAAGGCCTGCATGTGTTTCTCCCAACTAAATCAATCATGGTCTCCAAGTTCATCTCTGAACCTGCTTAATCGATGTCTTCAAGTGTATCTCTATGTTCACCCAACCCTGTCATCCAAGTGCATCTCTGAGTTGCCTGGATCACAGCCTCCAGGTGCATCTCTGAACTCACTCAATCACGGCCTGCAAATGCATCTCTGCATTCACTCAATCTCTTCCACATAGTGCTTCTCGAAACTCAAGTGATCTTGGGCTCCTGATGAATCTCTTAGTTTACTCAACCTTGGCTTCCAACTGCATCTCCAAACTCGCTCAATGACAGGCTCTGGGGGCAGCTCCAATATTGCCCAATCATGGCCTCAAAGGTCGCATGATCATGACCTCCAAGCACAACTCCAAACTTACATCATCACAGACTCAAAGTGTATATCCAAACACGCACTGTTATGACTTTGAACTTAGCATGATAACAGTATCCATTTGCATCTTGGAGTTCACTTAATCGCTCTGTCTATGTGCTCCTCAGATTGAGTCTGAGTACTAATAGACGAGTGAAGAAAGTGAGCGCACACTTGGCATTTTTGCGACCTACAGATAATAATCAAAAACTGATTTCTCAACCCATCTCAGATTAATTTAATGATGAATGAGGATGCAAGTAGTATACACATATAGGAATCAATATTGTGTAGGACCACCATTTTTACCGAGAAGGGTACAGACACTTCTTGGCATGCCATCTATCCACCGGTTAATTTCCTCCCATGGCAGTTCCCCCCACATCTGCCCCGCAATGGCGATGTCTTTCTCACGCCCATAAGGTTGTTGGTTAGGATTCCCTGTTTCTTTTCTACAGCCTGCTTACTATATAAACCATACATTCTCAGCTGGATTCATATCAGGTGGATGGGGTGTCCAATCCAACTGTGTCATTTCATTCATCAATTTCCACCTTCATGTATACGCAGATGTATGGTAGCTGGTACCATCTCTAATTGTATGTACACCAGCATTGAACCCTCCCATTGCTTCCTACAGTGGTAAAACATGTGGAACCAAGACTTCTTTGACATACTCAGAGGAATTCAGTCCAACTTGATCAGTATTGCTTTCACGCTTGGGTTCTTGTTGCTGTCGTATTGGAATAAGCTGTCTATGTCCAGTAGATGCGAATCCAGCGAAGCATTGTACTGTTTTGAGGTCCCCTTTGAAGGTTAGCTCAAGATTGGCATCTTCCGAAGCTGCAGCCAGTTTTTGTTGAACAGTTGGTAGCTGGGCATGGATCCAATCGAGGTGTAATCTTCATCAGTTTACATCCTGTTCCTCAACTGCCAGACTGACTTCAAAGCATACTACCGAGCCCACCCCTTCTGTTTTGATCAATTGGTTGGTCTCAAACCGGGTTTACACCAACACCTACATACGCTCCACTACTGAGAATGGAGTGTATCCCCAACCAATTGAATACTGCAATTCGGTCCAGAATCGGCCATCATTTCGCATAATGTTGCACATGTGTTGTGCCACACTAGTACTTGAAGATGTCACTTGTGAAAGTCCGATAATTTTTTTGGCTGTCCAGAATGAGGCTTTTGGATAACCCCATTTTCTTGATTTCACTTATTGAAAATGTAATAAATTACAGTTTTGCCAAATCCGGTTTGCTATTGGATTTTGTGTTGGGAGTGGTTGTCAGGGTTTAGCATAATCACTCGAATACATTCTGCGTGGGTAGACTCCCATCTCATGGCGTCCAGAATGCTAGGTATGACTATGTGTAGTGTGGGAGCCCAACAACATGTCGGAGGTTGTGATGGTCCAAAATGTGAACCTAGCGTGAGATCACTCACCTTCTCCACTCGTCCGCTATCTGCAGCCAGATTGACCACAGGTATATTTATCGATCAACTTAGATAAATAATTCTACCACACAATGATCTAGCCAATCTTCTTTTGATTGTGAAGCACCATTGTAAAAGAAAGATGAAAATGGTCGACCAAATTGCTTGGGGTTATGGGACCCTGAGATTCACCTCTGTGAGAATACCGCACCAACTTTAAAGTTTCCTGCAGACCTTACCCAGAAATCTCAGCTGCTCTCATGGTCTCCTGCAGACCTGCACAGGGGTCTCAGCTGCACCGCAATTTGACTAACCTATAAGTCGAATATTGTGAAATGTTGAAACCACTTTCAATGCTGATGGTGGTTTGAGGTGCTCCTGGGAATCCTCCTGCAGCATTTGAGTGTGCATTGCTGAGCATCAGCATGGCGTAAGAGTATCTAGAATTAATTAAGAGTACTGGTGAGCTTGACAGGAGTGTCTGGGCGTTGTGGGTGTGGCTACCACAGCATTATACATTTTGCTAATGTATCTGCAGAGTGAGAGTGGGTAGTATTATTGGTACTTTTCCCAACAATATATATTAGCAATAACTGCCATAATAGCATTTGGAATTGATGGAATAATAGCACTATTTAATGATAAGATAATGGTTGCTGTATATTTTTTCCTTTGTAATTCTACTCTGATAATTAGAGTGATTTTTAATCTCTATTTAACATTCCACTGCTAGTAGGATATATTAAATATTTATGTAGTAGATATTTGACTCTATACTTTAACTGAATGACATTGAAATTGACTACACTTTCTGACTTATTTGTACCATGAAGTAACAGTGAGTAAGTCATATTGAATTAGTTTTGAAGTATTGGAATTGGACAGAGTTTCACACAGTGAGGACATATACTGATGAGACTTGAAAACAGGTAAAACTCAATATTATTTATAAAATATATAAGTAAATACAAGACTGAAAGTGATATGAGTGTACACATGCCAACTTAGTAGAATATGGAAGAAACAATGCGAATTGTAGATATACAGTTCCAACGATGAATGAGAGAAATAAAGTATTGTGTAATAAGTGGTAAGATTATCAATCAAGTGGTAGATATCTATTGCAGGATATTCTTGATTGTTCTTCTCCTATACTATCATATTACACAATATTCATCTGAACCTACAGCGCGATTGTTGGATGAACCTGTCGAGATGATTGATTGATTGAGTTCAAGTCACAGATTGCACACAGCTTATTTAGTAGCTGCTAGCCCAACCCTCAGCTACATAATGACATACTCAACAAGGACTGAGTTTAACAACTAGTACTTATCACAATCATACAGTACTAATATTCAGATGTTGCCAGCTATATTACTGAGTATTCAGATTAGATAGAGAACTTCCTTATATGAAATACCAATTGTTGCCTCTGATTTGAAGATACTGGAAATGTTTGTTGTTACCAACTCATTTCAACTATGTCTACTTAACTTGAATGCCACTCACAATAGTACAAGAGAATCTTACACTTGGTAGTAAGCATAACTATTAAAGAAACGATTTACCAATATAGTTTCATCCTCCAGATCTGAAATCTCCATTCAAGTTTAGGTTAGTTCAAGAATTTCTCAATTGGAGATATACACTTCTTCAACTGATATAATACATTCTATAATTTGTAATAAGTTATGATTGAACAACTAAATATGTATAACCAGTTCATGTAAAGTTAACAGATCCAAAGAATAGAAACAAGAACTTAATAGAATGGATTCGACTTATTCAAATAACTTACAAGTGGCACAGAAGATTAATATCTATCAGACACTTCTTTAACCTGATATTTGTGTTGTATGCTATTCATACAACTAAATTTCTTTATGGTAGAGGAAAAATATATGTAACGCAATGTAGTATCTAGTATCAGTTCTTACAGCCGAACATTTGAATATATTTCATATCCAGGTGTATCAGAATACATAACCTCTTTACCCAGTCTTGACTGTCATTGGATATTGTTATAAATTTTTCTTGTCATCTTGAACAAAGAAAACTGTCAAGGATATTACTAACTACCTTCAGTAGTATGATGGAAATTAAGAGAATTTTCCCAAGTTCAGGCAGAATATACAGATCGCGAGAAAAAAGAATGAGCTAAGTAATGTTCTCAACCCAATAGAGAAAGAGAATATATCAAATAATGTTGCCCAGTCTTGAAAATTTGCACTGTAACAGAAAGTAATTACAGTGTAAGATATATGCATTTTGGATACAACGCAAAGTTGAAATTCTGAAGAAACCAACTTTGATCTTTGTAACCTGTAGCTATTTATCAACTATTATTAGTCTTTATTATAATCTGGCTTTTATTTCCTATTCAGTACTTTGATAAACTACTCCATGCATTGGAAGATAATGTTGAGTGTATTTCTTTATATCTAGTTAAAGACACAAGTATCAGGAAACAAAATATATTAACAAAAGTTCAGATCAACTATAGACCATACTATATGTACATGCATTAATGATCACGTTGCAGCAAGATTTCTGTCAACCCTTGCACAGTACATGGTATATAGTCGTCCAGATTATATCCATCGTTATTTGTGTGTGCAACGTTGGATATACATACAGCTGGCAGACAATACAAAGTAGTTAGTAATGACTGCTGCTAGGACTGGCTATTGCTCATATAATCATTCACAGAAGTTGTGACCAACAACATTGTTGCTTATGTAAGAGGCTGATTGAGAGGCTGAATCAGTATCATAATTGACAGCAGATTTGAGAGTCACTTTGGAAACCACTTTGAAGTGAGCTATGCTGTAGTTAAAGTAGTACTTCCATTGGAATCTTTGGTTTGATTGAAAACTCTAGGTGTCTGAGGGCTTTGCCCATTTGAAGATATAAAGGCTGTAGAAGCTTTGCCTTTGACATTGATGTAGCCAACCATGTTGACAAAGTGCTTTTGGTACCATCACCATTGCCAGTAGTATTACTATTACCACCACCACCATCTCCAACAGCAGCCTGAGACCGAATTGGTACACCTATACCCTAAATTGATTGGAAGCTGGCTGTATATTCTGTTGAGAAAACTGAGTTGGAGGTTTGGTTTTTCCAACATCCGACTTTCTACCTGTTCAGTTATAAATCAGATTGCAATTGTCATTACCATTGCCATCAGGTATTGTGAGGGAGTACAAGTAACACACCACACCACCTTTTAGTTTTGCCAAGACCCTTATCGTCCAATGAAACCGATTATCGCCAGAAAACTTTTGCTTCGGTTTTCAGCTGTTTTCTTCAAATTCAGTTACCTAGGAGCCAAAATGAGTCTCTTCGGAGCTAGAAAGACAACCGTTTCTCTTAAGGAGTCCCTTAAGAAGGCGAAGCAGAATTTGGAGAAAAAGATGGCCGAGGAGTCTACCTCCGGAGCCTCTGTTACCTCCAGTAGCCATATCGGGGAAGCGCTCGATAGACAAAACGCACTTACCGGACAGCTTGCTATTGATCCGGATGGAACAGCTACGACTTCTGAGATCGCTCGGGAGGAGTTAGGTAATTATCTGGGAGTACAACAGGCGGCAGTTACTTTGACCAGAGAACAATTCAATCAAGGAGTACGGATTCATAATGCCGAAGTGAGGGCAGAGGGACATCCGAGTCAAGTTATAGAGCCGATTTGGGGAACGGCTGAAGTTATTGATGAATATGGGAATAGGCGTGGGCATGCCGTTCACACAATTTCCAGCGACGATTCCTCATTGTCACCACCACTCACCACGAGCTATGGGGGAAGCGAAATTTCCTCCCCATCGCAAACACCGAGGGAGGTTTTACCTTCTCAGACAACGACAAATTATGAGGGAAGTCTTTTGGGGCTACCTCCGAGCGCCATCCCCCACGATCCTTTTTCGACTCCCAGGGCGAGCGCCGGAATTATTGTGCGTAGGTATATTCAGTCGGAGGAAAATACTAGTCAAGGCGCAGAAGAGGAGGGGGGAATGGAAGAGACCCGGATAGTCTACACACCCATTCCGAGAAAATTCGAAATCAGCGACAGAAGCGATAACGAAGATGACACGATGCCCGAGGTGGAGTGGAGAGATGATGAGGTCTACATGACGCCAACGAAGAAGGGAAAAAAGCGCAATAAGGGGAAGGGGGGAAAGAGGCCGGTAATGCCCGATCAACCAATCCCTAATATGCCGCAGACGCCAAGCAGGAAAAAGTTGGAGGCCGATTGGGCCAAGCCTGCAGAGTCGTTGACGAATGAGAATGGGCCAGTTAATCTGGAAGCTTTTATTGGTGAGTATCTTCGGAACACTAATGGGCTAAGGGATTATATGGCCACGCATGAGTTGCATGATGAGCGATATCATGAGTGGTGCCTAAAGCAGGCAGAGTTTATGGCAGCGAGACAAAATCATACGGACGTGGGGGTTACCGCTAACCGTAGGACGTCGGAAAAGATTTTGACCGAGGTTGAGTTGAGTAGGGAGTATGAAGAGGAGAGGGCGGAAAAACTCGACCAGAGGTTGGAGAAGATTGAGAAAAAGGTGGCCAAGTTAGCCCCGGTTAATATGGCTAAAACGATTGAAAATGCAATGAGTGCTTGCATGGAAAAGATGGTGGACCAATTGACTGATAGGGTGGTTAAGAGGTTTGAGGATATGGCGGAAGAAAGCCGGAAGAAGGATGAAATCCGAAGGGGGAAACAGGTAGAAGCCACCCCTGAGGAGGAAGAGATGAGCGATGTTGAGTTTGAGCCAGGAGCGACTTTTTCTGTGGAGGAAAATAAGAAGGTGGAAAGAGTCATCAGGGCTGAGATGGAGGTGGATGAGCAGCGGTTGGAGCAATCCAGGCACGCACCGGTTATACCACCCGGAGGAGTTAGACAGGAGTCTCCGCGTCTGGAGGCGGGGCAGGTTACAATCCTGAAGAAGAAACCGGTGGCGCCAGCGGTGCCACAACAGAAACAGAAAGAGGTAGCAAAACCGGAGGTAAAGGCGGTACCAAAGGGACCAAAGGTCGGAGGACAAAGGCCAGAGGTTAAGAAGCCAGAAGTTCAGAAACCGGAAGTTAAGAAGCCGGAAGAAAAGAAGAAGGAAACGTGGGTGCAGAGGGCGGCCGCGCCTCCACCACCGAAAAAGCAACTCGAACAGCGACAACAACAACAACAATCGGGACAGCAGCAGAAGAAGAAGGGGGATGGTTTTGTTGAAGTGAAGAGGCAACAAAAGAAAGAGGAGATGAAGCCGGTCCCCCCAGGACACAATTCGATGGAGAAGAGGAGAGTCACCTTTAAGAGGGATAATGGCCTTCCCCTGTCTCAGAAGAAAGATTTGGACATTTCGTCAGAAGTGAATAGAGCACTTTTTGAGGCAAAGGTCCCACATGTTGTTCGCATTCAGGGAGTTACGAAGAACACCCGGGGATGCTTGTCAACAATCACGACCCCTGCAGCAACGGCGGAAATGTTGATTCGGTATAGGAAAATAGTGATGAAAGCAGCGAGAAAGGTGGACGCAGGAATTGTGGACATCGAAACGAATGAACTCTGGGAGAGAGTGAAAATGCATGGCCTCAATTTTGATAGGTATTTGGGAAAGAAGACGGGAGGTGGACTTGAAAAATTGAGGCAGGAATTACAGGCTGAGAACGAGGGGGTGGTGTTGCCCCTCGCCTTCAACTGGATTGGAGGACCGAAAGATGTACAGAAGAAGAAGGCGGAAGGAAAGAAAGCATCTTCGGTTGTGTTTGCGGTCAAGGGAAGTAAAATGGCCGAAAAAGTTTCGATGGGGGGTCTGAGGGCGGCAGGAGTGAAGTGTGATGTGGAGAAGTTCGTGAATGCCGGACCAGATTCCTTTTGTGGCGTGTGCAGCAGATGGGGACATGTTGATGCGGAATGTGGATCGTTGAAGATGCCGGCGTGCATATTGTGCGTAGGGAGACATCCAACCAAGGATCATAAGTGCAACATGGTAGGTTGCAAGGCTAATGCAGGACAGAACTGCGCCCATAATGTCGACAAGTGCGTCAACTGCAAGGGAAACCATATCGCGAAGGCCAACTGTTGTGTTAAGAAGCAGGAGGCTATTAAAGTTGCGAGAGAGGAAAGACGTACCTGGGAGGAGAGAGAGGGGGAACATCGAAATATTACAACGGATCAACAAAAGGAACCGTATCGTACAGAGGTTGGGGGACCATCGACTGCAGATGCGGAAGAGAAGGCTCAGGATGATGAGCGAAATGTTAAGGAACTGGAAGTCCAGGTCGTAACGACCCAAGAGACGGAAGCAGAATCTTCTAACGCAGGGACCCAAGAATCCCCCATGAAGTCATGGTGAAATGCGTAATGCATAACGGTGGAAGGGGGTATGAGGCGACTATGGGAGCGTTGGAAACAGGAATTGTTTGGGGGGCTGATGTTGTGATGTTGCAAGAACCGTATGTGGAGAGAGAAGGATACAACATCAGTCACCCAGGATATAGATTGGTCAGGGGAGGA